>Ga0209639_1000635_pt1 | contig 45451 bp, 23 predicted proteins | sample EPASupsiteHSE605_FD_187268 | JGI IMG/M metagenome (GOLD analysis project Ga0209639, IMG submission 187268) | Bioremediated contaminated groundwater from EPA Superfund site, New Mexico - Sample HSE6-05 (SPAdes) (version 2) | ecosystem: Environmental > Aquatic > Deep subsurface > Groundwater >... | reverse complement strand
CAATTAGTCACCTCAGAGCTTGTTTGTAACGCATCAGAGTTTTTCCACCTACCATTGTTAGTTTTCATGATAGAAAATGGAGCTGATATAAACGCAAAAAGTGATTTTGTTGAGTTTTTATAATTAAGAATACTCCTCTTCATTATGCTGCTGATAATGGTCATCTTGGTGTTGTTGAATATCTAGTTAGTCAAAAAGCTGATATAAATACAAAAAATCAAGCTGTTGAGCTTTTATATTTAATGAGACTCCTCTTCATTTTGCTGCCAAAAATGGTCATCTGAGTGTTGTTGAGTATCTGATTAAAAAAAAAGCTGATGTAAATGCCATAGCAAGATATTTTGGGTTTTTATAATTAATTATACTCCTCTTCATTATGCTGCCAAAAATGGTCATCTGAGTGTTGTTGAGTATCTAGTTAATCAAAAAGCTGATATAAATGTAAAAGATGAAGATGATTTGGCTCCTCTTCATTTAGCTGCTCGAAATGGTCATCTTAGTGTTGTTGAATATCTAGTTAATCAAAATGCTGATATAAATACAAAAAATCAAGCTGTTGAGCTTTTATATTTAATGAGACTCCTCTTCATTTTGCTGCCAAAAATGGTCATCTGAGTGTTGTTGAGTATCTAGTTAATCAAAAAGCTGATATAAATGTAAAAGATGAAGATGATTTGACTCCTCTTCATTTAGCTGCTCGAAATGGTCATCTTAGTGTTGTTGAATATCTAGTTAATCAAAATGCTGATATAAATACAAAAAATATTAATGTTGAGTTTTTATATTTAACGAGACTCCTCTTCATTATGCTGCTAATAATGGTCATCTTAGTGTTGTTGAGTATCTGATTAAAAAAAAAGCTGATGTAAATGCCATAGCAAAATATTTTGAGTTTTTATATTTAATGAGACTCCTCTTCATTTTGCTGCCAAAAATGGTCATCTTAGTGTTGTTGAATATCTAGTTAATCAAAAAGCTGATATAAATGTAAAAGATGAAGATGATTTGACTCCTCTTCATTTAGCTGCTCGAAATGGTCATCTTAGTGTTGTTGAATATCTAGTTAATCAAAATGCTGATATAAATACAAAAAATCTAGATTATTGGACTCCTCTTCATTATGCTGCTAATAGTGGTCATCTTAGTGTTGTTGAATATCTAGTTAATCAAAAAGCTGATATAAATATTCAATCGAGGGGATATTCATCTGGAACTCCTCTTCATTATGCTGCTAGATATGGCGATCTTAGTGTTGTTGAATATCTAGTTAATCAAAAAGCTGATATAAATGCAAAAAATGATTGGGTTACATTTTTTTATTTGATGATACTCCTCTTCATTTTGCTGCCAAAAATGGTCATCTGAGTGTTGTTGAATATCTAGTTAACCAAAAAGCTGATATTAATGAAAAAGGAAATGATAATTCAACTCCTCTTCATTTAGCTGCTAGATATGGCCATCTTAGTATTGTTGAATATCTAGTTAATCAAAAAGCTGATATAAATATAAAAAACAAAAATGCTGAATTCTTATTATTATGAATACTCCTCTTCATTATGCTGCTCAAGAAGGTCATCTTAGTGTTGTTGAATATCTAGTTAATCAAAAAACTGTCATAAATGAAAAAGGAAATGATAATTCAACTCCTCTTCATTTAGCTGCTCATAATGGTCATCTTAGTGTTGTTGAATTTCTAATTAATCAAAATGCTGACATAAATGCGAAAGGGAATGATAATTGGACTCCTCTTCATTATGCTGCTAGATATGATCACCTAAATGTTGTTGAATATCTATTTAATCAAAAAGCTAATATAAATGAAAAAGATGATTGTACTGAGTTTTTATATATGATTATACTCCTCTTCATTTAGCTGCACTTAATGGTTATCTTAGTATAGTTGAATATCTTGTTAATCAAAAAGCTGATATTAATGCAAATACTTATTGGGTTGAGTTTTTATATTTAATGAGACTCCTCTTCATTTAGCTGCACTTAATGGTCATCTTAGTGTTGTTGAGTATCTAGTTAATCAAAAAGCTGATATAAATGCAAAAAATGAAAAAGGAAAAACTCCAATGGAAATAGCTACTTATAATGATGCATTGAATGTGATCAAATATCTAAAGAGTCAAGGAGGATAATAAGATTTATAAAGAGCATTCATTTGAAGTCTGTTTTTCGACTTTGGTAAGATATTTCACATTTGAAATGTGAGTTATCTTAATGAATAGCCATTTTTGATAGAATTGGGGATTAATATTAAATAGTAGTCTATATTTCGGGGAAAGCTTGACGTTTTAATTGTTCGAAGTGTCTAGAATTTGTTTTTTTGAGTATTTTTTGTTATGGCCAAAAAATGTGATGAGCTATTATAGTCTTGTTTTGAATTTGAGAACCTATTAGCAGGTATTTGTTTTCACAGAAAATTTGGGATAGAATTTCCATAAAGGGAATCAGTGTACTGCTTTTTGTTGGCAAAGTTTACATATTTTACAATGTAAACTATGTAAACCATTTCCGTTAAATGAGCACTGCTGTACTTAGGTCAAAAGTTCTTGTAGTTGGCCCCCCTACTGTTGGTAAGACAGCCATTGTGAAGAAATTTGCAAGCGAAGATAATAAAGCCATTCAGGCATATTCAATGACATTATCTGCTGAGCCGTCATCGAAACTCATTGTTAATGAAGAGCATAACATGTCTGTTGAATTCTTTTTATACGATATTAGTGGATCTCCAATATATGAGTATGAATATATTGAGGTTTTTCGTGACGCAAACCAGTTTGCTGTTGTGTTTGACGTAACCAGAGCCGATACCCTTAAAGAATGCGAAGAATGGCTTGATAAAATCGCCAAAAATGCTGGAAAATCACTTCCGGGAGTTCTTATAGGTAACAAGAGTGATTTATCCGAGTTTGCCGATTTATCTGCAGATGATTGCAATAATTTTGCGAAAGAACGCGGATTGACATATTTCGAAGTATCTGCTAAAACTGGAGCGAATATATCGGATCCATTTTCATATTTGGCTGAAAGATTTATTGAATTATATGAATCTGAAGTTGATGTATTCGTTCACTCTGATTAAAACAATGATAAATGAATTAAAGTTTTATTTTTCACATTGGAATTTCCTCAAGCTCTTTAATGAGCCCTTTGGAGAAGATATCTAACTCCCTCCGATTTTGGCTTAGTTCATAAATCAGCTTCTCTGTTCCGTCAAATGCAACAAAGAACTCACTGCTCTTAAGCTCTTTCAAGTCAATTTTTCCTTCCCGCATGAGTTGAGCATATTTCAAGAAAGATACTAAACAATCTGAGATTTGAACGGATTTGAGCCCGGATTCTTGATAAAGACTATCAAAACATAATTCATCATTACTTTCAAGACTTGAAATCTCTGAAACAAGCTCGTTTTTTCGATTCTGAAGTATTCTCTCTTCGTTCTCCAGTTCGATGGGTGATCCAGGTAAATTTCCATATAATTCCGGAATCTGATTCGCTATTGTAGCTCTTTTAATCGCATACTTAATACGAATATTATCTTTTTGTAATTCTCTTGTCATTCTAAGCATATCAAATGATTGATTCTCATGTTGTACAGGAATCTCTGATTGTGATGTCTCAAATTGGTGAATCTGTTTTTCAAAATCTTCTAATATGCCTAAGGTTGAAGATTGTGATAGCATCGATTGTTTGACACCTATTAGTCTTTGGTGCATTTCTTCCAGTTTCTCTGTATCACTCTGGAGCCTAGCATTTGATTCGAATATTCTTGAACGATAAGACTGTATCTGTCTTTTTGATTCATCAATCTCATTTTTTATTCTTTCATATTCAGATTTCATTGTATTTATGCATTTTTTATAATGGTTATCATTCAATTCTAAATTTTGTGTGAGCTCTGTTTTTTGTTTTAGTAATTCAGTATTGAGGCTTATCAAACTATTTTTATATCTAAATAAGTACTCATTTATATGAGAATTAGATAATGTTTGGTCAACAATATTAACATTTTCTTTCAATTCTCTAAGTTTTTGGACAAGAAGAGGTTTTGGAGGCGAAGATAATTGATGAATTGATTCATCAATACTATTTAAAACCTGGTCAGTATTAGAAATAATATCTTCTTCTTTCTCTATGTCTTTATCAATCTCATCTAGCTCTAATATATGAATTTTGTTATTTCTAAAGAAGTTCTTCATTGAAACTAAAACGAATTTTAATGATTTCTTGACATGAATTGCCTCAAGACATCTCATAATTTTACTTGTGAATAATCTAATAGACTCAATAAAAGCCAGTATTTCAAATTCTTCCCTTAGAGACAACAAATATAACTCCAATTCCATAGTTTTTTTGTGTAATAATGTGACGTTTCCCAGCATCTTAGAATTATCACAAATACATTCAATTATCTCGATTATACAATCGATGCGGGTTTTGATATTCGGTTTGTTGGAAAAATTACTTCGAAAAACTCTACAAATCCCACCAAACATACTAACGTTTTTAACAAGTTCTTTTTTCGATTCAGATGTATTATCCCTTTGAGAATACTGCTTTTTCAGTTCACATAAAAGATAATTTATCACTTCTTCTTTTGAAAGACAGAAAAAGTAACCTTTCATTAGTGAATCAATTGGATATTCGTAATCACTCAACACTATCGATTGCAAAGACTCTTTAATGTCGGGTATTATTTCCATGAGCATGATCACTAAATTATATATTATAACAAAAGATAATATGTTAGAATATTGATACTCATTTTTTGAGATTAAAGGCGTGATACCTTTAACAGCAATTTGAAGCTTGTACAATGTTGAATATGTTTTTTCAAAATCTTGAAAGTATTGAATAAATGGAGCTTGAAAAGATTCAGAAATTGATTTCAGATAATGAGAAAAATCAATTTCGCCTTGGTAATCAAATGATATTAATCTCAAAAAATCATTTGCAAGCATTTTACCATCTTCTCCGACAGTTTGAATTATCTCAATAAGCCTTAAAGGCTTTTGTTTAAATAGAGATATGGGAGATAGTGCCATATTCTCTAAAACATCCTTAATTGTCAATTCAAGTTGTTTAAAGTCGTATTCGCTGAAAACCAAACCCAATGATAATCTATTTACTATCACACTATAATCAAAGCTAAAAATACATAAACTCCTTATGCAAACAATAATATCATATATTTGTTTGGATATTCCAAATTCCTCTATTTTAGGAACAAATTTACACTTTATTGGATATAATTTGGAAAAAAAGCGATATAATGTTGACAAAATAGTAGATAATAATTTTAAATTAGAATTAAACATATTATACTGTACCATATCTATATAGTATCCTGTCTGAAATAGCATAGACTTTAGGGAATCCATTGTTTGATCGATACTGTCAATAGGATTTGCCAAAAAGTTGGACTCAACATATGTCTTGACTTCATCTGAATATGGCTCTTTTTGAAGAAAAGACAGAGAAAACAAATCTGCATATTGTAACAAATTAGGTATAAATTCTTGAACTTGTTTTATTGAATCAAGGTTTCCATTAATCTTCCCATTTTCAACAATTGAGAGTATTGTTTGTAAAAATAAAACATATCTTTTTGAAAAACCAATATACTTTTCATTAATCAAATCAGATTTGGATAATTCAAGAATTTGATCAATCAAAACTGATAACTCATCTTCAATTGACAAAGAATTTTGATTTTGTAGGGCAATAAACTCTTCAAGAAAATGGAGATCAGACTTAAGCTTGGGGACAAGAACCATTGATGAATATATTAATAATGGCCTATAAACAGAATCAAAAAATTCTTCTTCATATCCACCACTGTTTTTGAAGGTTTCTATGAAACCAATAAACTGGGAAAAAAGATTATTTGTTATATTATACCCAAATTTCACTGAATTTACAACTTCATTTCTGTACTTGAAAAAACTGGAAAACTCGGATGAAACAAGCCACATTGCAGGTGGAAGTGAAGATACAAGTTTGCTCAAATGACATATTGAATCAGAGTCCGAAAACTCTTTTTCGGAAAAGAGTAGTACCTTCTCTTTAAATTCATCATACAGAGATTTAAACTCATGAGGATTGTAGCTGCATAAATAAAGAAGCTTATGAATAATAAATGAATTCTCCAATATTTCTCCTTTTTCCGATGTCTGATATAATGAAAGAACATGAAGGGCGAATCTAAGTGAGGACTGAATCAAATACTTCCTATCATTTTCATTATAGTCATGCTCGAAAAATAGAGGGCTTTTTGATGTTTCAGAGTTGATATTTTCTATAAGAAGTCTCATTTCAGAAGTGAGAACAAATTGCTCAAAAGAATTTCTAAAAACTTTAAATACAGCAAATAAATCAGTTTTGTTATGATCAATACCTTTCAAGCAGTTATAAAAACTATCGACAGCATCTTTGTAAATTCTTATAGTATCCTGAGTAATAGTATCAAACTGAATTTGATGAAATATTGAAGAAAAAATCTCAAAGGCCTCTTGAATTTCTTCGCTGCTATCTGATATAGATCGTTGAATTTCTAAAAGATACAAATCCGGATTAAAGTTCATTGGAAATCCAATGATTTTAAAAGCAACATAAAATGAATTCCACAAATTAGAAAAAGGGAGCAGGTCATCATACTTAATGGAAAAACACGAATTCATAAAAAAAGTATGAATTGGCGCATAGGCAGTCAGGAGTATCTGTTTAGATATCGGTTTAAGGACAACAGTATCAAAAAAAGATTGAATTTTGTCTAAAATCAGCCAATAATTTAAAACGACCGATTGTTGGCTTCTGTTTTTATACACATCATTCAGTAGCCGATATGGATATTTTGCAATTTTTACAACAGAAATAGGACTGATCTGAACAGGTTTAGGAATCTCACTGATAGGAGGAGGATTATCTTCAATATTTGGCTCCTCATATAAGTCTTTCTCAAGACGATGGCTACTCCTTGTACTCCTTCTCATTTACAAATTTATTAGGTCACATGGCACATGTAATATCGTTCAAGCCGGTAGTCCAGCTTCTCTCTCGATTTCGGCTCTACTATCGATCACAGAATTATTCAATTGATATTTTCAAATATTATATGTGTTTCAAAGAAATAACAACAATTCAATTCTGGAAATAATCTAGTTAAAGTTGCTCATAAAAATGGGTGATTTTATCAAGTTTTATGTTCGCCAAGATTTTGAGATACATGTTCCCAAGAGCTTTTCTCATTATCGATACATTAAAACAATTGGAAATGGAGCCTTCTCTGTTGTTGTTTTAGTTAAGAGCGACAGAACCGGAGAGTTATATGCCTGCAAAATTGTGAGCAGAATACTATTAACCAATGAGGGATATTTTGGTAAGTTTGAGCAAGAACTGAGGATTTTGCAGGGGCTAGTTCACCCAAATATTGTGAGAATTGAAGATGTCATTTTTGAAGAGGAATTGATTTTTGTGATTATGGAGTATTATCCAAACGGTGAGCTTTTTGGGTATATAGTTTCTAGAGAATTTTTGCCTGAACATGAAATAAAGCGAGTTTTTGGACAGATTGTGTCAACTGTGGCCTATTTACATGAGAAAAATATATCACACAGAGATTTAAAGCCTGAGAATATTGTAATGGACGAAAATGATTCTCCAAAGCTTATTGATTTTGGCCTCTCTAAGTTCTCAATCAAGCAGCAACTACTATCGACTCCATGTGGATCTCCATTTTATGCTGCACCTGAGATAATTGGGAATGAACACTATGATGGAAAATCTGCTGATATATGGTCATTGGGAGTAATATTGTTTGCAATGGCAACAGGGTCCCTGCCATGGACTGAGGTCAACAGAAATGGGTTATATCAACAAATTTTCAACGTTGAGTTTACCATTCCACAGACTGTTTCACCGGCAATAGCATCAACCATTAAGAGAATGCTTATCAAAGATCCTAAAAACCGAATAACTGCCAAAGAAATATCAAATCTTCCATGGATTTCCAATACTGATCTTTTGTTACATTTCAATACATACTCCAACAAATCAAAACCCAATCTTGTGACAGGAAGAAATAAGAATCTTTTTGGATCTGGTCTTTTTGTGAACCAAAGAAAGAAATCAACCCTTGAGATAAGGAATATTGAAATTAAGAAACACTTAGAACCAATTTCGTCAATAATTCGAAGGGCACCAATACCAATTATTAAAAAAAATGTTTTCTAGTATAATACATTTATCATAGAGGAACAGGGATTATTATATAGTGAGCATCCCTGGTAACAACAGCAATTGAATTCATTCGCTCCACATACTTCAAGGAAACAGTGTCAGATCGGCAGTTATAAAATGGATCACAAAAATGGAGATTAATAGCCTCGATCATTCTTAGCTTTCCTCTATCATCTGATAACAAAAGATAATCCCCACCTTTATATGTCCATGTTTCTGTCAAACGAGGTGAAAAATCAATTGATGTTCGACGATATACCATTCCATTTTGTGTAATCAATACCATTTCTTTTGACAATTCAACAATAATAAATCCCCAAGTTGGAGTTATTGTTATAGATTTGGGAATATCATTAAGTTCAATTGAAAAAATACATTTCCCTGACAACTCATATGACACAATACTATTTGATTCTGTTCCACAAACAATCACTTTAAATTGATTTGAGTAAGCCATACATGTTATATAGTCTTCACAAATAGAAAACGTATGGAGAATTCTCGATTGTTTGATGTTAAAAACACATACACTGCCATTTCGGTTGCCTAAAATCACATTTTGTCCATTACCTTTTAAAAAATCAGCATTAAACTTAATATATTTTGATGAAACACTTTTCTTGGTTAAATATGTCATAATATTGGTAGAGTTGTCATAGAAAGCAGATCCATATTTGATAGACGCGCATATTGACTTTGGATTAACATAAACCCCTTGAATAAAAGATGTGATATCAAACTTTTGCGTATTGAGAGGGTCTACAGATATCTTATATACCATTCCATTATCAGAAAGCAAAACTGATTCGATGCAATTGTTTGAATAGGACGCCGGGCCAGAGAAAACAACATGATCCAATTCTAAAGAAAACTTAATAGGAACGGGAATTGGAGATGTGTCTTTGACAATTCTCTGAGGATGAGGAGATGGAAAGATACATGCGGGCATTTGTCCTGATGATTTCAATATTTTGATAATAGCATCTTCAGTGATTTCATTCCATTTTTGCCATACATTTTCAAACAAAGATAGATTGTAAATATTCCCCATTTCTGATGCCTTTTGGCCATGGGTATTTGCCCCAAAAACCAAATCTATCCATTGGTTCAAATTCGATGATACATAATCACACTCAAGTGCCTTACGATTCTGATAAACAAAGTGCAAAGAATCCGAAGCCCATGAAGGGAGGACAATATTTTTAGAAAAAAACTCATGAGAAAAATAAAACTCTGGTGGTAATTCACAAGAATACATCTTATTGATAATAGATAAGAAACTATCTTTAACCGAATTAAAACAATTTCCAAGAGAAAATTGTTCATTTCTATATTGTTCATTGAGTTGAGAAAAAGGGTGAATACTGGATAAAAGATGTGACACGAAAGTAGGATTGGATGGAGATGTCATAAATACAATGTTTTTTTCATGATAAATTGGAAATGATAAATCACGGAAAAAGCTCTTTTTCTTAAAATCCAAAACGATGGAATCAAAATCAGTAATAATCCATGGAAATATAGGATAAATTGATATATCATTGAATGATCTTCCACAATATAAATTCAACCTTATTAAGTATTCAAAATTAGATATCTTTCCTTCGGCCCAATTTTGGGTTTCTGCAAGAGATGGGAAATATAATTGCATAGATACTTTTTGAATCTTTTTCGGTGCAATAGGCAAGTACTGAATAAGACATTTCAGACAATCACTGACATATTTAGGAGAAAAATCGATCAAAAACGATTTTCTAGGTTCAGACAGATAAAACTCAAGGGCCGTTGGTTTATGATACCTGTTTCTTAATAGAACCCGGGATATTCTTGGAAATTCCCAGGTGCTTATTTTTCCTACTCTCTGTATTTCGATTCTATTGTCATATATTACAAAATGTGCCATCGTTGCCCTACCTACTGTGATTAAACAACACTCTGAATTGAACAATGAATTGGAATTGACATAATAAACTTTGGAAGAGACGATGGATCGCTTAATGAGAGGTTTAAAGCGAGAAAACAAATATCTGTTTGTTGCCACATGCTTTATTGAGAATTCTTGTATGCAATTTGAATCAAAAAACTTGGGTAAACCAATAAGCAAATGTCGTGTTAAAGCTCTAAGTTTTTTGTCATTTGCTGCTTGAGATAAAAAGACAGTCTGCAGATATAAATCAACATCATTAGATGATACAGCAAATTCTCTTTCAGTAAATGAACTAATAGAATTCTCCCCATTTGATGAATATATGCTCATTAGTTGATACATCTGGGTATGAAATCTCTTGATTGCATTTGAATAATATCTTGTCATTACGTCATAATAAGCTGGAATAAAAGAAAAAAGCTCAAGTGGCATTGACTTGCTTCTAGGTGATTTCGAAATTATCGATGACAAATTACGAAGCCAAAACTTCCCACTGTCATCAATTATTGGTGAATTTTGCAATAATTTCAAAGTCGTACTTAGCAGTTCTGAATCAGAAGGATGAGTGCTGCTATCAAGTCTGATACCTAACTGAAACAAAAACTTAGGTGGCACATCTTGAAATACCAGAAGAATATCTTTAAATGATGTTAGAGAGCGCTGTTTAAGGGCTTGTGATTCCGAAAAAACAATATCAGTAATTGAAAACACTGATGAATCAAACAAAGACTGCAAAGCATCCGAGCAAATTGATGAGTTAAGCCTAAAAAGTAGAGCCTTTAAGCATCTACTTGATAAATGATAATAGATTGACTCCAATCCTCTTGATAAAACATTTTCTGCAATTCTAACAATCAGAGTTTTAGATATCTCTTCAATTTCAATTTCGGTAACTAAGGAAAAATAATCATAGAGAACAATAATGGAATCCAATGCTGGTATTGAAGGGCTCAACATAAATATTTTAACAATAAAACTAATAATAATTTCTTGAACACATGATGGACCATTAATGATCATCGAAACTAAAGGAATACACCATAAAGGATTCTCAATGATTATTTTTGCCTGTTCTTGATCAAAATTGATGCTTTCGATCATTGTCGCAATCTCTAAAATAGCATGATCATTGATATTTACAGCCATATGACAACAAATTGGGAAAATAAGTGGGTATTGATTCATGCACCCTTTGAGCGTATTAAGGAGATCTTCTGTTACAAATTGCTCTGGGTAAATCGCTATCACAGAGAAAAGATGATCAGAAAAAAAAGAATTCCCAGATAACAAATACAGAAGTTTCAAAGCAGTACAAAATCTCTCTTCATTTGATGGTTTAAATTGACAATAAAGCAAAGGAGACAACCCTTTAGGAATCCCTGAAAACCCAGAAATGGTCCTGAGTATTTCTATTAAAACTTGTACCAAACAAATTGCTTGCTTTTGATCAGGAATTGTAGTGTAATGGGATAAAAATGCAATTGCATCTCTTTTAGTAAACTTAATCAAAGAAATAGCTATGAGTAATCTTCCAATCTGATTTCTGCAATATGCAACATCAAGATTTGTTGGTCTTGGTCTATTAGAATTAGGATGACCTCTTAATATTTCTATTTCAATTGGTTCATACCAAAAATATAGCCGCAAGATCACTAATAAAGAAGAGAGAGACCTACATTCAATAAAAAGATTTGGGGCGGCATTAAACAATCCTGATGACCAATGAGAAACAATCCTTTGCAAATGATTTGCTTCACAGGCACACCATATTTCTGGATTGACTAAGATTTGTTCAATCAATTCTTTAGAAATTTGTTTTTCTGGACAAACTTCCAACAAAGAAAAAAACTTCATATATAAAGAGTATGTTAATCGTTGAGGAGAACACATTAATAAAGAATTGCTAATGATTGAGAAAAAATTAATGGATGGCATTAATTGTATTGAGCATTTCACTAAATCCAACAATTGCTCAGGGAAATGATTCGGCATTATATCAATATGCGAAAACAAAGGAATAATTCTTTCACCAATTTTTGAGGAAGAAAAAGCATCAACTAATGATGTTCTGGAATGATTGCACACAGCTGGAGGATGAATTGTTATCCCTGAAGCATTTATGGATGATGGATACGAAAATAAAGGAAGAATGCCAACATCTGAAGCTCTAGCACCCATATTATTCAATTCAGAAATCCTCTTTTTATCAAGAGGCTCGGGGTAAAACCAAAAATCACCAATACAACACTCAAAATGTGTTGAAGCAAAATTTGATTCGGCAACTCCACCAATTCTAACAGTAAGATAGCCTTCTTTGAATGCATTCAACGGAGCTGAATAAGTTGACATATGAAGATCATTAAATGTGAATGAAATACTAGATGATCCATTATTACCAAATTCAACAATTATTGTAGCCAAAGACCATGAGCAACTCGGAAAATAGGATGTAAGAGGAGCATATGATACCCCTTGAGGTGAGTTAATGCTGCAAATTATTGACAATCCATTTATTATTACTTTTAGTTGAACTTTATCTCCATCAGAGATTTCAAAAATCACAGGTTTCAAACTACTAATCTGAGATGCTGGTCCATCAATTATGAGCCAGAACTGAAAAGTAAACCCTTTATTGATCGAAGATGCTTTAACTCCTTCAATAGTTATAAAAGAATCGGTATAACCTAAATGAGAAGTTATTTTTGGTTGTTTTGAAATCAAACCTAAACTCAAAGAAAGCTCTTTCATAACTTGATCAGAAAAACATGGGAAAATACCGTTATCGTTTGGGACTATTACAGATAACAATCTATTTGCTATTTGATTTGATGATGAAACAGCATAAATCGTGCTCAAAAGAGGCATAGTAATACTTATAGCCTGATCCTTTGGTAATTGCATATTATAGGTACATCCACGAAAGAGAAATTCATTAGGATAAGAGTATAAAAATTCAACTAATAATAAATCAAGGCACCCTTCATGACACATCAAACAATTCTTCAGAGAATATTTACATAGTTGAGTAAAAAGTTCAATAAATTGCTTTGTTTGTTCTTCTGATCTTAAAATGCTAAACAGCACACGAATTATAATTGGCTGTTGTATTAAAAACATACTAGTAATATTTGATGAACGACTTTTGGTTAAAATACCAATGATGCCAGAAAGTGTAAGTTCGGATACAACAATTTCTTCTGCAGCCCTTGATGCATTAGATAAAAGAATTGCATCTTCATAAGATAATGAAAACTCTGCATTGGCTTCGGATGATAATAATGAACATAATATTAGAACTTGATTCAACAAAGGCTTTGATGGATTAGAACATAGAAATAATGATGCAGATCGAAAAACTGGTTTGAAAATACAAGCTTGACTGCTATTACGAACTAATGAATCATTAACACATAGCATCACTTCGATTACCAATCTATTTGCCTGTAGATCGCCCTCTAAAGATCTACAAACATTCATTATACCACATACAAATTCAACAACTCTTAATGATAGAGATACATCAGATTTGTCACAAAGTGATAAAAATGACTTAAAAGCAGATAATATTGGTTGTTGTAGAGCTGGTTCAAGAAGCCTTGACAAAAAACCACTTGCAAAAACGGCAGAAGAAAAGCATTTAATGGTAACACTTTCATTTTGTATAATAGAAAAAAGAAAAACAAATATAGTTGAACGAGCCTTTTGTATCACCTCAATATTTGACCCCTGAAAATATAACACGTTGAGGAATGAGCTAACCCTCATTATTGCACTTAGCACTGATTCTTCGCAAAAAATCATTGATATATAGCTGGATAATTTTGAATGGATAAAACCAATTAATTCTGCAAATAAAAATGGATGGTATTCAAGAGTGGAAAAAAGCTTTGCTATCAATGTAGGAGAATGAACATTCAAAATTTGAAGGACAGTCCTTCTTACGAATATAATTTCTTCTAGTCCTAAAAATTGAGAAAAAACGGTTATCCCTGGTTGAAAAACAATACTCCCTGTTAATAGTTCATATATCATTTCATTTATTTTACATGATCCAATGTGTGAAAGCATATAAAGATATATCAAAAAAGAATTTGAATCAACAAGTTTGGTGAAAGAATCAAAAAATGCATCAATATAGTTGGAATGGGCCCTGCTCATAATCAAAAGTATTCGAGATATCATTCTAATTTCATCAGAACTAAAAAAATGATCAAAAGAGAGTGTGGATTCAAAACATGAGCTAGCAGGCGGGCTTAGCCCTTCTGGAAATGTATTTTTTGAAGTGATCTGGAAAGGATACTCAACGGTAGACATGCTATTATCCAGTGTTATAAAATCATCGATAATCTCACTGGGCATTTTGATCTTTCTTGATGATATCTTTTTAAGAAGAATAATTGGCATATCAATAAAAGTTTCCATTATGGAATTATCTAATTTAAGGGTAGATAGAACAGAAAGCAAAGTTATTGATTCATCGTTAAACTCACAAAGAGGCTGATAAATTGTAGAAACAAGAATCTGTAAATCATTATCCATAAAAATCTCAGGAGTGGTTGAAAGCTGAGAGGTCAATAAATTGATTAAGTATGAAGATGAGTCATCATCTCTGTTTAGCAAACACCGGTTTAAAACAATGATAATGAGATCAAAATTATATGGGGTACACTCAATAAAAACTTTTCGAATGAATGATCTAGGAAATGGTCTCGTTCCCGTATCAATGAAACTATAAACCAAACTATATAATAAAAAGCTGTATGTTGCTTGACCCAGAACAGAATTGAACATCAAAATAACATAAACCATCGTCTCAAATCCCTCAAGAATACTCACTAAATCCATTTCTGAGAACCAAGATAGGACAATAAAAAAAAGTACAGCTCTGTGAGCTGTCGAAGGGGATCCTTTTTCCATTAATAAACACTGAAAATTTGAAGTGGTTCTGGAATCATATTTGAACAAATGCCTCACAGGAGCAAGAACTTCGTTCATTGGAAGCCCTTCGCTAAATTTCGATGAAAGCTTAGAAAATGTCCTGCTATCCAAACTTGGTAGTTTAACTCCACCCAAAAACTCATGAAAAAAGTGGAGCTCCTCTTCACTATAATTACCAATAAATGGAGAAAAAACATCAAGAAAGCTGCCTTCCATGCCCGATTTCCTGGAAGAGGATTTCATGATTAGCAGATACGATTAGTAAACAATAACCCCAAAAAGTGCACCTGTGTGATTGAACCGTTGGATTTGAATGCCCAGTTTATTTCACTGTGAAAAATGTTAAAATTACTTTAATATTGCTTATCCACCTGTGAATTTAGATTATTTTATTGAGAACTATCATAATTTCAATTAAATGTCAACGCTTATTAACCAGTACAAAGGTCGGGTATCATCTTTGAGCAATATATCCAGCAGAATGCGGAGTTCATTGAATAGAATTGGTTCATGTTCAAAACTGCCAAGTTTGCATGCTGAAAAAACCAGTTCAATTCTCAGTGAGAATAATGCAAGTATATCAATGTCAAGTTCACTGTTTACTAAAGGAATCATGCCCCATGCACGATCATTGCCTTCAAATATGACTTTAAGGACACCTCCACTGCCAACACCATCAGATCCCAGTTTTCTAGCCATTTTGCAAGAAAAAATTGCTTGTACCAATGCTCAAGTTGATATTTCAGTTTTTTCTTCAATGACATCGGAAGAAAAAGGAAATTTGTGTGAAATTGCAGCCTTAGCTGAAAGCAAGCCAATGATGAATCAGGTCTTTCCTCAACCATGCAAAATGATTGTTGAAATGGTTTGTAATATTCTCTCGAAGTGTCCTGTTGTAGAAATGACTTTGCAAGATAATGCTGATGATATCCCCAAGCCAAAACAAATGTCTCGTGAAAGAATTGATCTTGGGGTGAGAATCATATTAGCAATGCTTAATAATGGTCCAGATATATCCTTTTTGATACCTTTAATCATTGATGTTCTGATAAGAATGGTATCAAGCTCATCAGTTTTTGATGAATTAATTATATCTGATATCACAGGAATGATTTTTTGTATATATCCCGAGTTTTCTGCCTTATATAAAAGAAAAATATGTTATGTCATGTTCATGTACATCAATTCCAGGAACAACCCATTTATTCTCAGGAACTGTTTCTCTATTATTGTACATAGTATAATATTACATAAGTATAGTCATGAATCAATAGTTGGTGCTCAGGCATTAATTCAGGGTTATTTACCACAAATAATATCAGATTCTTCATTTATGTGTTATGAGAAACCTTTTAGGAGGATTATTCAAGGAATATATAAAGATCAGGACAACAAATTCCCCTTAGTCGTTATTAAAGCAATTATAAGGTACTGGCCTTTAACCAATACGATCAAGCAATCTGCTCTCGTAAAAATACTAATAGAAGCAATTAAGTTCAACAGAGAAAGCATTTCGAGTACTATTGTGATAAGGTGTTTTTCTATCCTTGCTTTTTGTATATCAAGTCCAAATTCAAATGTCTCTCAAGCTGTTCTAAACTGTTTGTTTTCAGAAACCATATTGCAGTTCCTTCAGAAGCACTCACAGTTATCTTCTAAGTTTCTGATGCAATCCCTCTCTTACTCTTCAGTTTATCATTGGTGTCAAAGTGTTAGGAAGACCTCAAAAGAGGGATTATATACAATCTCTCAGATTGAGAGTACGAAAACAACAATGCTTAATCGAAATATTATTACCAAAGAAATTGAAATAAAGAAGAACAAGTGGCAACACATCGCGCGCATGGCATCACTGAATGATTCAGATGTGGACTATATTAATATCATGGCTCAGGCAAAGGCTCTCTTTTGTTCAAAAGTGTCATAAAATGTTTTTGTTTTTTAGTTTGTGTCGTTCTGCATTTGTTTCATATTCTCTAGTCAACTTTGATGTCTTGCCGTCTCTCTCTCTGGATGAAGTTCTGGAATCTTCAGTTTCTATCGAACAATATGTTGTAGGTTTTTACCTTAATAACCAATCTAGGAGCTTCTCGAGTAAGAAGCAAGCAATATTGAGCGCTTACATGTTTTTTGGTGAATCTTCTTCGTTTTCTATGATTGAACTCGAAAAAAAGGAAGATTTTGACCAGGAATTATCAATTTCCGACTCTCTTGTGTTTTTCATCCGCAATGGAAATATTCTTAAAGTTTTTCCATTTCCAGTTGAAAGCGGATTTCTATTTCCATTAATAGATAAGAATATCAACTCCAAAACCACCATTATTGAAAACAAAGACCAGTTGTTTTCATCCATTGTTGAATCATCATTTGCTTTGTTATGCTTGGAAGAGTCATTATCCTCTGCTTTTTCCCTTCAAGTAGCTGCTTCATCTACAATGGGAAGTGTTGAGATTCTTGTTTGTTCTCATGGACTCTTTAAAGAACTTGGAATTGAAGACAATTATTCTCTCGCTGTTTTTCGTTTCGAAGATATGATTATTCAGCCCATTAATAACAGCGAAGACTCACTTTTTTATCATTCATACCCATTATATAGGATGTTATCAATGGACGATCTTCTTGATAATGATCCCACTGTTTTTGCCTTTGTTTCTAATGAAATTGGGCCATTAGAAAGAGAGTTTTTATTTAATATGTCTTCTGAATATCCTGAGTTTATATTTGGCTGGGCTCATCCATCAATTGGGAGAGCAATGCATGAGATATATCCATTTCGACCCACCAAAAATAATGTTGCTTTTGTTTCAATGGCAAATAGAGGCTATTATAATATATCATCTTTCTTCAGTTATGATATGTTGAAGGAACCATTAAATATTAGTAAATGGGTTCAATTAGCATCATATTGTTGCGATATGGTTCTTAATGGTTCAATGACTCTATCTTTCATGTCAGAACCAGTACCAGAAAATACTAATCCGCTGAAAAAAGTAGTTGGGATGACATACTCCAATTTCATACACAATACCTCCAAAGATATTATGATGCTATACATGAAAGAAAATTGTCACCATTGTCATACTTTTATGGAAACATTCTCTGAGATAGCCAACGAGTTCGCTAATAACAGTATTGATTCCATTATGTTTGGCTATATCGATGTGAAAAAGAATTCTTGCGAAGAAAAATACCCTTATTTCAGTGGTGTTCCTCACATTGTCTATTATTCAAAAACTGGGGAAAACTTTACTCATCGAGGAAGTAGAGAAAAAGAAAATATTATTCGGTACATTGTAAATCACTCATCTGAACACATACATGTAGCACTCAAACCCATAAATGAAGAAGAAATCACCCTTGAAGTTTTGAGGCTAATGATGTTAATGGACAGAGTAAGCCCGATCGAGAGACAATCATACTCTGATTATATTGAAGAACAAATGGATTTATTGAATTCTATGAAAAAACCAGAGGATACTACCCAGATTAATGATGAGCAATCATCAGTAAGAAATGAAACAAATGAAGAATTATAAAGAAAAACTTACTATTTACCTTTTTTCTTACCCGGTTTCTTATTGTTCTGGAATGAACTGCCACCAGCTCCAAGTGTTAGCTTTACATTAAATGGAAGTTGGTTTACAACATCTCCTTCAGGGATTAACTTGATAAGTCCTGCTTGTTCTGGTTTAACTTTCAAAGATGCAAAGTAATTACTAACCATGGGCCAAACTTTGCCCTTTTTCAATTCACCAGGAGAAAACTTAACTTTAAACTTATATGTATTAATTGCAGATAATGGAGCACACATTGCATAGGCAGCATAGAATTCATCATCTTCATTTGGAATGCCAGTTAATCCATTTATTCCAGAAACATCTAAATCCACTGGAATGCCTTCCTCTGCCATTACTTCTGCTACTTCAGACTCAACTGGTTCTGGTTTCACCTTTGGTTTGTTCCTCTTTGCTTTCCTCTGTTCTCTGCGTTCAGCAACATCTGCCCTTTCGGGCTCTGTTAATGCTTTGCGAATAAGTTCATCATCGTCAATATCTTCTTCAGAATCGGTATACTCAGAATCCGATTTTTCTAACATTGTATTTGTCTCTTCATTTTGTCCAGAAAAAGGTAAGATGTTCATAATCTCAGAGCTAGACATTCTTGGTGGCATGCGGATTCTCACTGTTGGGCCTTTCTCATCTTCAACAGGAACTGGAGCATCTTCGTCTTCAATTTTTCTTCTTCTCTCATCCATATGGGATGAAACATGTGCCTCTGTAACATGAAATAGTATTGCTAATCCCATTTGAGGCATTGTCATATGAAGCATATTCTTTTCCCCAACAATATAAAATGATCCTGTTGGGGCCATTTGTTGTCCTTGAATAATCTTCTTAACTTGGTTTGCATAAACCCAAAAACATTGACAAGGTTCATTTGATTTCCATGCTGAAGACCTAGCAACAGCAAACTCGGCGGCTTGTTGTATTGATATTGGGCTAACAGGAATATTGAGCGGGTTCTTTATAATAACGGAGGCAGCACCATGAATCTCTGCATGTAAATATATATCATCTTTTTTCAAATAATGCTTCACAAGAACATCATTCTGAATCTTATCTCTTCCAGCAACTACAAGATAATTTTCTGAAGTAACAAACCAATGGAATCTCTCAAACCACCAGGTTTTCCTTTTTTCTTGGATTGAGATTGGAATCTTCTTTTTATTGGCTTGAGCCTCTTTATCGACTTTCTTCAAAACATCAGTTTCTTTAGCTATAGTACTTTCTAATTTCTTATATAGAGCAATCCTTTTATCGTAGTATGAAGACATATTAGCATAAGCAGATAACTTAAGATCAATAAGAACTCTAACTGTTTTGCCTTCAGGAGAATTAAGTAAAACCCAAAAAGCTTTCTTCTCAAATTCAACCTTGTCTATCATAGCAGCCAGTTCATTCCCGCTCTCTTGATATGCTCTTATTGATGCTCGGATCTCATCCCATCTTACATGATTGGATATGAAAGAATTCAAAATCATTATACATTGTTCAATTTCTTGTGCATTAGCGCCAATAAGCTCTCCTGTAGATGTTAATCCTTCTATTTCGTTTTGAAGCTGCTTCTTTTTCTTATCGAAATTCTTTTGAACACCTTTCACTTTCCTTTCGGGAAGCAGATCGTTATCGATTCTAGCTTTTTGAGCTGTCTCTAATTCTTTAGCAGACCAAAAGTCATCGCAAGCCAAATCGAAGGTAGAATATTCTTGAATTTTCTTTTCTTCCCACTGAGCAAGTTTGTAGCAAGAAAGAGTCCTTGTTTTCTTGTCAGTAAAAATGTAACCTTTTGGTTTAGGAGGCAATGGAACTGCTGGAGCCTTGGGAGCTTTTTCATATTCTTCTGGTGGGGTTTCTGGAAGCATAGGCCTTGGTTCAGGTTTTGTAAGAAGGTAATTCTCAAAAAACTTCATCTCTTCGTAAAATGCATGGACTTGCTCTGGGTTGAACACAAATTTGTCATTAGTTATATCTGGATTCATTCCCGCTTTTATCATTGAATGAACAAAAAACTCCTGCCTCATAAATGGGAAAAGTTTGGAAAACCCTCCTCTAACTTTGCTATTCCCAGGTTCAAGATTTTGAAAATATGCAAAAACATCTTCCTGATTTGGAGGAATGTATGATTTAAACTGCTCATAATTATATGGTTGGTTAACTCCAATAATCGTTTTGCCTGAAATTATGTGATACTTCATCACAGCATGAATTGTGAGATCCCTTTGATTAAATAATATAATATTTCCACCCAAAAATAATTCTAAACATAAACTAAGCTCTCCAAATCTAAAAATCACAGCGCGATCGTTCAGAGGTTGAATAATATCATCAAGCTTTCGAAATCTCAAAAATTTCCTTAGTCTACAGCAAAAATCCGGTGGAGTTTTCGGTTTTTCGCGAGGAAACTCTGTCAAATGAAATCTAACACCGTTTTCAATGACTAAATGCCTGGAAACACCAAGTTTCCAAAACTTGATAAGAAGAGTATCTTTATCGATCTGATGAATATTACCAAGCCTCATTCCGATCAATTCTTGAAGGGAATCTATTTCTGTTTTGACTTCATGAGAGGTAAAAGTATATGCCATTTTTGGCCGGAAAAAAGTTGATAGAATGTAAACAAATTTAAAATAAAAAAAATTATCTCCCAAGCCTGGATACAACCAGTGGAATCAGCTTCGACTCTGTTTGGATGTAGAGCTGAGTGTCATTTGGAGGTGGAGGGGTTTCTTGCTCAATTTTAGATTCTTTCTGTATTTTCTGCTTCATCATTTCTTTGGAATCTGGATCTATGGAAAGAGAAAAAAGATCTCGAGGATAAATTTTGGGTTTCTGAGGTTCAGGGATTCGTTTCCTTTTAAAAGAATCAGCTAAGAAAGGCATGTTTGCAAGATCTTTGTGTAATAAAGCCATCTTTTTCCCTGCTTTCACTTTTCCTGATATTACCCCAAGTTCGCCATCCATAACGCCAATGTACTTCCAAGCAACATAATTGCTGGGACTCTTCAAGTGTGGTTTCTCCGCATTTTCACTAACCTCTTCTGGGAGGAGTATCCCTGGAGTTTTGGAATCTCCAATAGTGACAACAGAAACTTGAGCGACATCGCTATGTTGGGGAATTCGGTTTTTCATTGCCACAGTTGGAGATCTCGAACGGATATAATGCGGACCCCTTGTGGGTGGCTTAGTCTGTGGCTCTATTAACTCGATTCCCCTGGGTTTTGGAGGCGGCGGAGGTCTTCGTTTAGATAATTCCTTTCTTAAAAAATCAAAATCTAGAGGTTCTTCCTGGTTTTCCTTTTTTTCAATCATAGATCGCAAAAATGAAAGGTCATCATCAGCTAATTCTACTTTTGGGGTAGAATAAATATCAGCAAGCTTTGTTGGTGGATTTATCATTAATAACGAAAACACTTTATTTTAAGAAATTTGGGATTTGGGCCAGTCTCGAGCACATTGATTTAGTAATGATCTTGTGCTTTGGGAATAGGATAGATGTTGAAGAAGAGATGACCTTCTTTGTGGGAGATGAGTTGCATGTGAATGAGTGTGATTCATTGATAAATGCTGTTTTAAAAACAACACAATTCCTCTCTATGTATGGTATTTGTGGTAGAATGATAGGGCTGATACTCTGATTTTCGCCGATTTTAAGTACTCCAGATTGATTTTGGCTGGTTCCACAGTAATTTGAAGCAGAAAACACTGTGTAGACTCTGTCTTGCATGATTGAAGATACACCTTTTGATACGCACTCATGTCCTCTTATCATAATGCTCGCCTTTATTTCATCCATGTATGATATTAGAGAATCTTCGCCGAAAACAAACCCTATTCCTCTGTTGGATGAATGAAATCCATGAATAAAAGCTGAAGGATCAGACCATAAAATTGCACTAACAGTAGGGTCCGAGAAATCCTTTATCGGCCTTTTAATAGCAGATATTTGTTCAATAGGAGGCATATTTGGTCCTATACCTCCATGCAAACATATAATCTTTTGATCAACCATTGCAACCAGTGGCAAATAGCTAAAAGATGAATAAAATTCCTCTAATACACGAGAATCTCTTCCATATGTCTTATTAACTTCTCTTGAAAACCCAAAAGAATTGCACATTGATCCAAACTCGTGGTTTCCCCTAATAATGTAAACATCTTCAGGGTAAACAATCTTCAGCAAGTATATTAACAAGCAAGTTTCCAAAGAAAATTCTCCTCTATCGACAATATCTCCTAAAAACAAATATTTTGTTGAACCAGGGCAACCCATTACACTAAGTATTTGAATAAGATCAAAAACATGGCCATGAACATCACCAACAACAACCAATGGACTTTCAATATTCAATACAGTATTTTCGGCCATGAAAATACTCTCTGCTTTACGGATGATCATTATGACATCTTCTTCAAAAAACAATGGAAGCATCAAAGACTTTTTCATCTGAACATAGGAAGGCACATCAACTTTGGCCATTGAAAGAAAAGCATTTAGGTGTCCTTTAAAAAAAGACTCCTCCATTTTATATAATTAATCACAAGTATTCAAATCTGTAAATTCCAAAGAAATTTTGAATAAACTACTTTGGAATAATTCTTGAAATATTCACAATTATATTCATAAGAAAACGAAATTTGATAGATTTCTGAATATAAATTGAATAATTTTACTACTGTTGCCCCATAGAATTTACTTAATAAACCATTTTAATTTGATGACTATGTGAAATTTTATATAACCAATCCTTATCAATTTGTGAAATCGTCTCTTTCAAAAATTTACAGTTTAATGATAATCTGACAAAAACAGGATACTTTTAATTGTATCACAGGCGGATTTTGAAATATTGACTTCAAAACTGTCAAATAATCAGTTCCGGATTAGTGTTTTATAAACATTGCAACATGTAAGCACCTAATCAAATTGTTCATCAATAGTTTGCCTAAATAGATCCATTATAATCCCTATCACTGTTTATAAGCAGGATTACCTTCAAATAATGGGAGTTATCCTTAAAAAAACTTCTTGATTCTCATTTGATTTGGCTGTCAAGGCAGTAATACTAGGATAAAAGAAATTACAATAAAAACAAATATGATCAAGTATTATTAGGGTATTTATGAAGGCTTGGACCAAAATTCTCGTTCTAAAAATTAACAAGTATTTCATCCCTATTGTTTACTCTGATTAAATCTCATCAAATGGGGCTATAATAGTTGATCTTTACACAAATTTCGGTTTCTTGGTAATGAACATTTGCCAGAATTGCGAAAAAAAGCATGATTGGATAATTCACCTTAACAAATTATATACTAAGATAGTTTCATCCCCTATTTTTCATATTTTCCCTTGAACTCGGAATAAAAGTGTTATAAATGATTAACTCTATTTCATTGAAGAAATGCTTATTAAGCGTAATGTTTTGGCTTACTCTAGCACCCCTGATATAGTAACTGATTAATTTCTCCAATAGAAATATTTGATTGCCCCACTCCCACACATAGACAATCCTTTTTGTTGATTTCATTTAATTATGAAATCAATCTGAAATGCAGAAATTCTTTTTTATTTAGACCAAAAAAATGATCACTGGGATGAAAGTCAATAAAGGATGCCTGGTTATCATAAATGTATTTCTTATTCCAAAGCATTGAAACATTATTTCTGGTTTATATTGATTGGGAGATTCCAAAGAAAATATACAGTTGATAAGAAATTGAGGTGGAATCCCATAATGAGGCTCCTTTTGATCAAAATTGCAATTATTAAAATTGTAATTTGAGGTCCATGAAGGGTTCTTTGATATTGACATGAATGAACACATACTAAAAGCGATTGTTTCTCCCTAATTAACCCATTCTGAAGCACTATTGTTAATGAAGCTAGTTTTCGATATGGTTGTTGGTGAGGAATTGAGTAAACGAATCAAGTATGTTATTACGGAATGTGCTAAACAACATCTGCTCATAGAAACAGAGTTTTTGGGGATTGATAAAAAATAGAATAATCCAGACCCCGAACCATTGCTGTTAATATATGAAACATTGCAATCAGAACACTCGCATTTATTCCTGGCTCCAATATATGAAGAATGACCTTGAGATCCTCTATAGCCAACAAAAATCTCACTATTAAATGTGAATATCAAACTAGCAATGGGATAACCATTATTGTGGATACCAACTGATGCTCCATGTGGAGAATAACAATTTATAAAGGAATTGCAATATAGATTAAGTGATGTACCTGCTGTTGCATATAGAGCAGTTCCGCCAGCCCCAGAATAAGAAGCCGTAAGGTTAATGAAACGACAATATGTAATATTTAAAATCCCATTAGTTTGGAATAGAATTCCTGAGGATTTTTGAAAGCTTGAGATGCTTTGAAAAGTACACAAATGAAAAATGTTTTCATTATCATAATTAAATGAACTATATATTGTATAAGTTATATTTATATTCTCTAAAGAATCTATTTGTACGCTTGTATCAAGATTCTTGATAAAACTAGTAAAAATGACCCTCATTGAACCATATGTTAGAAACATAGAACAAAAACAATTCGAAAATACTATATTTTGGGCATCTAAATGGCCCCTATTCACAATTGCGGGAGAATTGGAGAACATTCTCGATAGTGAAAGCCTATATATTGCTCTATTCATGAATATATTTTTCTAACAATAATTTTCAATCAAATTTCATTGTTTCATTATCAATCTAATTGTATTTTTACATAACTGAAATAAAAATGTCAGTTCATTTTATCAACGATTAGTAAAGTTGAGCTGTATCAAAAACTGATCTAATTTGATATTTTTCGAAAAGTGACATTTTTAATGAGTCGTGGAAACATCACTTTGATTGGAGTTGGCCGCCTCGGAATCTGCACAGCCCTTGTTTTTGAAAAAGCCGGGTATACTGTTTTGGGTGTTGATATTATTGAAGATTATGTTCGTAAAATTAATGAAAAGACCCTTGATAGTCCTGAACCCGAAGTTAATGGGTATTTACAAGCTTCAAAGAATTTCCGATGCTCATGCAGTATGGAAGAAGGTGTGGCATTCAGTGATATGCTCTTTGTTTGTGTCGATACACCATCTACTGGTGGGAAGAGGCACTATGATGTTACCAAGCTATCTAATGTTCTATCAAAGATTAACAAGCTCAAGCCAAGCAATAAACACATTATGATCATGTGTACTGTTATGCCAGGCTACATTAGAGAGGTTGGTCGCCATTTGATTCGTGATTGCTCCAACACTACATTGAATTATAACCCTGAATTTATTGCCCAGGGAGCAATTATGTACGGGTTCTTAAATCCTGATGTTGTTTTGATCGGAGGAGAAAATGAAGAAGTAAGCAACAAGCTTGTTGAAATTTATACAAATGCAACATTGAACAAGCCTTATATGGCAGTTATGAATCCAGAAAGTGCTGAAGTGATGAAAATAAGTCTTAATTGCTTTATCACTACAAAGATTGCCTATGCAAACATGATTGGTGATTTGGCTGATTTAACTCCAGGAGCTGACAAGCTTAAGATTCTTCAGGCTATTGGAATGGATTCAAGAGTTGGTCCAAAATGTTTGAAACCAGGATGGAGTTTTGGTGGTCCTTGTTTTCCAAGAGATAATCGTGCACTCCTTGGATATGCTGAAAAGATGGGATTTGATGCTAAGATATCCCGTGCTACTGATGAAATGAATGAGTTACATGTTCAAAAAATGGCCGAAGACTACATTAAAATGGGACTTGAAGTGTATGAATTTGTTGGTATCGCTTACAAAGAACCATGCAATGTACCAATTATTGAAGAGAGTGCAAAAATCAAAGTTGCTGAGATTATTGCAAGAACCACTGGTAAACGTGTCATTCTAAAAGATAAGCCCCATATTATCGAAGTAGCCAGAAACGAATATGGAAGTTTGTTTGAATACGAGTGTATTTAAAAATACATTAAAAAATGGATTTGGCTTCTATTTATTTTTATATCTTTGGGGTTCAGGTTTTCTACTGTGTTCTCTTGGTTTTTCAAGAGAGAATCCATCCTTGACTTGCCTATTAAGGCTATCATAGTGTTTCTGAAGCTCTTTCCTGCGATCGAGAAAATAAGTGCAGTCTGATAAGATTCTACTCAGAAGAGAATTTTGAGAATTGGAATCATATAGATTTTGACGAGACTTGTAACAAATCCTGCGAAAACCTAGAGTATCATAGGAATTCTCTCCTAAAAAATTCCCAGGGTTTTGAGGATCTTCTATGCAAATATTAACACTTTGCATCCAACTCATATGATCAGTATCTACCCGACTGAATAGTCTTCCTCCGTTTCTAGTGGAAATACCAGTAGTAAAGAAATTAAAGGTATTTCCATAAGTCTGGAAAAAGTTGTTAATAAGCTTTCCCATGCATTTCTCTGATGGATTTGACTGTACAATCATAAGAACAAGTTGAAATAATGTATTTGAAGAAATTCCTCCAGAATAAGGCTCATTCATCCTGTGTTCTTTGAGAAAAACCTTAAGAACCATTAACAATGGGAGTAAGACTGGGTACCTCTTCATTTCGGAGAGATGTCGAGAAACGTTCAAGATACCATTGACATTATTGACTGCAATATCCATGTTAAACCCAAATGGTTTTTCTATGACATCAATAATAGGGCATTTGGCATGTGAAAGAACTTTACTCCTTGATACTAATTGGAGGTTGATCAAATGTCTGTTGAGATCTTCAAGCAAATCACCTATATCTGCATCCTGAGGTGCGCCATATATAACTAAGTCAATATCACCATCGGGCAAATATGAATCTGTTGCAGTTGATCCAGTACAAACAAGTTTCGCACCAGGCCATAATAATGAAACAGCAGATCTAAATCTTTTCACAACCAATAGTCTTAGATGTTTTTCTTCAGGGGTCGGCAAAATCCATTTTGCAAAATCAAAAATTTCATTATGAAGAACATTGAACGTACTCTGATTATAAATATACTCGTTTTCACACCAAAGAGGAGAATTTCTACTCCGAGAAACGGGTCTTCCCCTTAAATGCTTGTATAATTCATATAAAGAAGAGTCCAGCATTCTGGCACTTTTCATGAAGACACTTTTAGAAGCTCAAGGATCTTTACTGCTGGGTCCACTATTGAGGTGAATGTACAATTAGATGCATCTATTAAACATTCAACAATATCATGATTATTGAGAAATGGATATAATTCAGATAGAATTCCAAGATTTAAAATGTTTTCAATAATATTTTGAAGGATAATGTATAATGTTGTAGATAACTCGTTTGCCATATTATTGATACCTGATAATAATGGCACCATAAGCTTTGAATTCAATACTTCAATATGAATGTGAGTATTTCCAAGAAGCATTATGTTTTTAATAATACCTATTGTCACAAGAAATCCTTTATATGAACACTGGCTGATTGAATACTCTAAAACGGAAAACAGATTATTTTGTATAAGAACTTCGATGAATTCTAAGGATATTTCGGAAAGAGAAAGGTATACTGTTATTGATAACTTTTGAATTTCAATATTTTTCGAAAAAACAGATTGTTGTAATTGGTCAAAAGATATTGAGTCAAGAAAGCGTTGATCAAGTGTATGCTTTATTATTTGTATTATTGTAATCAAAAGTTTCAGGAACTGGGTTGGTAATTCAGAAAAATGGGCAACCCTATTCCACATTTGAATCCACAAATCATTGATATTAATGAAAAGAATAATCTCTTCATTAATTATAGAGAACAAAGCATAGCATGAAACATCAAAAATGTCATTCTTTTCAGACTTGATATTATAAAGCAACAAATCTAGGAAACGTATCAGATCTTCAGCAGACACAGTTTCAATTAATTCGTACATCACCCGCAAAAAATTCAAGGATACTACCTGGCAATCAGAAATGCAATGAAAAGCAGCCCATCTGAACGCTTGCTCAAAAAACAGCTGATAGAGAACATTAACTTGTTCTTGATTTATATCTCGATTGCAACTAATATTAAGAAAAATGTTAGCGACGCAATGCTGAACTTGGGGAGAGGGATAAGTTATTAAGTCTTGAAGAAGCTCAGGAATGTTATATTCGAAGAATAAATAATCGAAATCTGGAAAAAAATAGGAAAATCCTATCATAAGATCTGAAATAGAGCACAATATTTCTTCCTTTGTATCACAATTCAGAAATCTGCTGAAAATACTAAACACAAACCTTGTAATGTGCTCGTCTTGTACCAACAGGAAAGGATTATCCATCAAAATAACAATTTCATCACATATATTATCACTTTCTACGTATAGTTTGTAAAAAAAATTGATTTCATGAACAAGCCTCTTAATTCCAGATATATCTTCTTCTTCGCTGTACTCTAATAGTTTTTTTGGTGTTCTAAAGGTTTTAAGGTTGGAAATTTGGAATATTAGAGATGAAGAATCATTTTGACGATTAAGAAACATTAATATTATGGAGAAAACAACAAAGAGTACCAATTTTTTTATTAACCAATGAGTAATAGGAACTATTATTTATTTAAAGAAATAAAACTAAACCTCTTATTCAACATTCCAGGAAAATGATGGATGTTATATTGTGTTAGATTTTTAAATCACAAAAATAATGAGGATTTATCATCAGTAATAAACATCAGACAAGTATTCACAGGTTTTGTATTTTTCTTAAGAAAGTAACTCAATTATTTGCTTCAATTTATGTGGTATTGATTGAAAAAACGGCTTCATTTTCATGATTGTATTTTTATTATCATATAGTTACTTAAAGTACTGCTATACTAATGATAAGAAGGACAAATGTGGTGAAGATGATATTGTCATCACCAAAAATAATTACTCAGAAATTTTAACTGGATTGAATTTGAGCGAACAGTATCAAATTAGTATTCTCATAGTAGATTCCATGGAAATAGGAAGTTTTCTGGACTTTTCTAATATTAAATCTTCTTCTAACCATCTTGAAATCACATCAATTGATAAGAGTAATAGGTTTGGCTTATTATCTCTAAATAATGGTTTTTATTCATTAGACCTAACAAACTTAACATTTGATATCAAAAATAGTATTAATATTTCTTCATTATATCTTGATTCAAGTGTAGTTTTATCAAATATTGTAAACCTTGCTGGAGTGAATAAAGCATCAATTACAGAGAACCATTTGAATTGGATAATAGACCCTATCTCACTGAATATCAGAATCATCGATGATATTAACATAACTTTCAACCATGATTCATGGACTATGAATAATAACCAATTCTCATATCAAAAAACATCGATAACAATAAATCCAATGGAGAATTCTCAAGTTAGTATTCAAAAAACTTCAGATAGTTGCAAAACCATTGAGATGTCAATGTATGATTATGCTAAAGCCAGATTGATGATCAATAATTCATGGGAAGCAGTATGCAGTTGTATTTATTGTTATGGGAATGGTGAGTTGTTCATTCATTCTAATAGTAGTGTCATTCCAATAGTAATTGGCAATGATTATTCAAAGACAGGAAAATACTACTTGTCCTTATTCACATCAAATCCCCTTATCACAAACTTCAGCTTTATCCCAGCATCATATCATGGAGCACTTTCAACTGAAACAGTAATTACAATACAAAATAGTGATTTTCCAGTATATTTTGACTCATTTACAGCTGGATTCTTCTATTTGATATTGTCTTCCGAAATTGTTGATGTTTATGTCAAGAATTTGACTCTTCTCCCTGATAATTACCTTTCCTTGAGTCAAGTATCAATTTATGAGGAAACCATTGAACTATATTCGAGTACTAAACTAAGGGTATCAAACACCAATATGTCAAAAAATACCCTAATTCTTCGTGATGGAGCTAGATTTGATTTCAATGGCAAATATTCAGAGTTTTTCGAGCAAAATCATCCTAAACACATTCATATTTATTGGGATACATATGATCCATCCCCATATGATGGTAAAATCGATCAAACCTCTCCAATAGTCCATTCGGGCTCAATTGATGATAATATTGTCTCATATTGTACATTGTATGTGAATCAAATCGATCCAAACTACGTTTATTCTGCTAATCTCGAGGTGATTCCATATGAAATATCTAAATATGTTTATCAATACCAATTAGGAATCAAGTACAATATGTCGAAAGTACCAGAAAGAACTCCATTCCAAACTACTCCGCCTGAAACTCCAGATCAATCACCCTCAATCACACAAACATTCGCAAAAACCCCTGATTTTACAGAAATGCCTACAAAAACAGAAGAATCAGATTCAAAGAAATCAGGAGGACCAAACCCTTATGTTATTGCATTTTCATTCGGAGCAATTGTACTAATAATAATGGCCTATCTATGGAAAAAGAAAAATGAGGATATAACCACAATTGGTACCCCACTTGCCCTTTAATAAAATAAGGATATATCCATATATTTTACAAAAAACACGATTATATTTAAATCAAAACTTCATTCTACTTCTCGGTGAGATCAAGTTTTTAAAACATTTGGCAGTTTTTTTTAATGTCAGTAATGATATCGGAGCTGATTTTAGATCGAAGCCAATTTGAAGAACTATCGATAATTGGGCGGGGTTCTTATGGCGTTGTTAAAAAAGTTCGCGAAAAGGCCACAAAAAATCTATATGCATTAAAAGATATTTTTGTTGATTTCTCCCAGTCTGAAGAGCAAAAGAGATTTATGAGAGAAGTTTCTATTCTAGCTTCTGTTAAACATCCTTGTGTTCTTCCTTTTAAGGGATATATTTTGGCATCATCAGGTACACCACCTGCTATCGTAACAGACTTGATGCATGGGAGTTTGGAAAAAGCAGTTGATGATTGTGTTGAAGGAAAGAGGCCACTTTGGCTAACTGAAACCATGAAATATCGGCTTTTGCTTGGTACTGCTGCAGCAATGTCTGCCCTTCACAAGCAAAATATAATTCATAGGGATCTAAAACCGGGTAACATTTTGCTTACCGAAGAGAATTTGCCTGTTGTTTGTGATTTCGGCCTCTCAAAATTTCAAAATCCACGAGATGCCTTTTCCCAATCAATGCATGGAGGGTCTCCATTTTGGGCTGCTCCAGAAATCATTTCAGGCCTTCCATTTGATTACGCAGTCGATACATATGCATTTGGAATCATTATATATCAGATTATTGTTGAAAAGATTCCATATGTCGGTTTTTCTACTCTAATTGAACTTCTCACTTTTGTTAACAATGGAGGTCGGCCTATTATTCCCGAATCAGTCCCTCAAAAGGTTCAAGAATTAATGGAAATGTGTTGGAATCAAGATCCAAAACAAAGACCAACTTTTGATGTTATAATCAATCTCTTATTGAAAAAAGAGTATCATATTCCAGGAGTTAAAAAGACTGGTCTCATTAATTATGCAAAAAGAATTGATCTTAGTCATGATGAAATTCCAAAAGAGGTTTTGAAACCCTCACCAGTTGTCGAAAAGCAGCCAGAAGTGTTTCAGCCAGAGCCACCGAAAGCAGTCCCCAAAGTAACTAATGGTAATAATATGCCTAAAAGATCGCATTCTCAGAAGCTTACTGATAGTAATTTACATCAGCAAATCAACACACCCATAGTTTCCAAAGAAACCCCTGTACAAAAGAACCCTTATGATGATATTCCTGTAGTGAACACAAAAATAGATTTGGCACCTAAAGATATTAAAGCCAATAATACGAAAGACAATAAATATCGCTCTCAGGAAGCAAAAGAGAAAAGTAAGATTGATACAAAGCCCAAAGAAAAAAAGAACTCTATTCCCCCAACAAATAATGACCCAGTTTTTGTTGCTCCTGAACCTCATCAATATGCTCCTGCTAAGCAAAGTCACCATCCATCCCCTGTTCAAGAATCTCCAATGAGCCTATTTGATGATGGGTGCCAAGCATATTCTGGCAATGATTTTATCAAAGCATTAGAATGTTTTGAAAAAGCTGCCAATCAAGGTCATGTACAGTCTCAAATTAACCTTGCTATAATGTATCAAAAAGTAATTGATCGCAATTATGAAAAATCATTTAATTGGTTTAGGATAGCAGCAGAATCCGGCGACCCTAATGCAAAGTGTGGTCTGGCCGCTCATTATCATTATGGCAACGGAACAAACCAAGATTTAGTTAAGGCAGAGAAGTTATATATTGAAGCTAAGGAATATAATTGTGCCGAGGCAGCATACGGGTTGGGAATTCTGTATCTAAATCACCAGAAAGATAAAAAAGCCGATTATGCCAAAGCTAAAGAGTATTTCGATAATGCTATTAGAGGCAATTGTATTGATGGACACTGTGGGCTTGGTATTTTGTATGAGAACGGATTTGGAGTACCTCTTAATATATCCAAAGCAATTGAAGAATACTCCAAAGCTTCATTTAGTAACGAATATGCACGTTCTAGAATGACTTATCTAAATACTCATAAATAAAACAAATTGATTTAAAATACAGGAATTGGGTGATTTCTACTGAATATATTTGTGATTTTATCCCCGTTTGATGAACATTTTAAATTGATTTGATTCAAAAACCCCGAGTTAACATCAATAATGGGTCGTTGTTTCTTTAAAAATGATACAGCAGATTCCAAAGAGTGTCCATATTGCTCTATCAAAAGAGCAATACATATTGCAGCTGATCTTGAAACTCCCATTCGACAATGTACAAGCACAATGTGACCCTCATTCATTGATTCCTTAACAAACTCTAATGCTTTCCAAAACTCTTCACCAAGTTCTTCAAACACAGAGTCATTCAGGTTTGAAACCATATATTTAAAATCGTTTGGGAAATAAACGGGGGTGCTAGTACCAGAAAGATTAAGAATGTGAGTGATTCCATTCTTCTGTAACAGAGATTTATCTGATGCAACTTTTTCTCCTGAAATAAATAACCCTGGAATCACCAAATCGCAAGAATCATTAACTAAACACTCGCTTGATGAGCTGAAAGATAAAATTTTCTGTCCAAGCGAGTTTGTATCAAAAGAACTCGGCGAGAAGTTTAATTGATTATTATGGGAAACAGTTAACAAACTTCTGCGCGACGTCAAAGGCTTTTTTTTCAAAGCCTCTGATATGGATGAAGGAATTTGAGACTCGAAAAACAAGCATGAAGGTTCAATTGCAATTTTCGAGGATAATTTCTCCAAACCCAAGTCCCGTATGATTGATATAATCTCTGATGCAAGAGATGTTTCTTTAAATGAAGGAATAAATATCCATAGTCTATCTGCTTTTGTTTGGGAAGGAATTACAGAGAAATGACACATTGTTGTTGTCATTAATTCTGTGTACGAAACTTTTCTAACATGGGTCTCACATATTCTTGGAGAAATACCAGAATTAGGCTCAACAAGAACAAGGGCTTTCTCAAAAAAAAGTGAAGGGCTAATAATATAATTCGAAAATGGTATTGGAGATAAGTGCCCATTCTCATAAACTAGCAACATTAACGATCTTGTACCACCAGATTCACTACCAAAAATTGGATCTGCGCTTAAGCTTTGTCCCATTTATTATTTAATGCACGTTTTTTCTTCTGGTTTTTTCCAAGTTTTTCATTCTCAAAAAATTATCGAAAATCTGGGGGGATCATTCAAAAAGTGGTCACAACGATAAAATGTAAGGAAAAAATAAAACTAGTTTTCATTGGTTTACGGGGTTTCTTCATGATACTTTAACCTATGAGATTGTGTGTCATAATACACTTTGAAATCATGTTTCAAAAACGTCAATATACACAGGGAAGAATTCCAGGTGATTCTTAGCAATGGATTCATGCTTGTTCTGTATGGTTCGGTATTTAGAAGAATAAAGAATTGGTTTTAAATCACCAGGATTGTTGAGAAAAATATATTTGGATTTATATATATACAGTGTGCACTTTTCGGGAATTGCAATGAAATCATACATATTATTGTGAGAAGGAGATATGTTTATGTCGTTGTAAGTATCATCATCATAAATAGGAAAATACGGAATATTAACATTGTTTTCCTTATGAATTCCGAAGATGGTATATTTTTTATGCCTCAACTCTGAAAACTCAAATATTGGTCTTTTTTTCCATTTTTTCGTATTCATTGTTATCTTTATTTTTTTCGGAGAGTAAAGTATACCTGGTTTGTCTAATACAAATAAACATTGTTCCTGATTTGGCATAGCTAATCTATATTTATTCCCACATTTTTTCTCACTATCGCTTAATACACCATCACTATAGAACAACTCTTTAGTAAAAGGAGTTATATCTTGGCAATCTTTTATTCCTTTCCAAAAGCACTCTTCACTCATCAATTTATCATATTCATGATTTCTAAAATGCTCTGTATAATCTTGCTGAATGTAATCATTGATCAAAAAAAAATGCTTTGCATTCGAATATAATTTTTTTTTCGGGATTTTTCTTAGGTTCAGGCACAATATAAACCAATTTAACTATTAAATCATCAGAAGTCACAATTTTGTCGGAAAAATATTCAGCTTTGATACTTAAAATAAAGGGATCACCATAATGGACCCAACGTTTTTCTTCGATACCATTTTGAATCGTTATTTGGATCAATCCGTGAGTTTTTTCTTCAAATGTGCAAATTTAGAAGAAAATTCGTTTGAAAACAGGTGAATAACCAGTTACAAATCAAAAAGTTTTCTTTTTGCTTTTGGTAATAATTATCCATTCCTTCTCGATAAAGTGCCCATCATAAACATCTTGTATATATAATCGAAGATTTCTTCCACATTTTGACTTTCCATTAAAAAAAATGGCAATATTTTCCGTCAAGCCCTTTTTGCATATTCGGGAAATACCCACCTTGGGAAGTTCTTTATTGCAAATTAGAAACAAATAAACCCTAATTTCCAGAATCAATTTGTGGATGTCACTTTTTCACTTCTCTTACTACAATGAGAGTAGTTCAGAGAAAAAAATTGTTGATTCCATTATTCGGAGTTATAATTTTCACAATGATTTTCCAGTTTTATTTGTCATATATACGGAGTTTTCAGACAAATGTGTTTGAAACGAAACCAGTTTTAGGATTTAATAATGATTCACTTGAGTTTACTTTAAATAGTGATAGTTATTATTTTTTCTATAATATTATTGGTGTGGGTGTATCATCAAAAGGCCCTGTAAAACAATTCTGTTTGAATTCCAGGTGTATCATACCTTTAGTAATTGGAGGTAAGTTTTCGATTAAATTGTTTTACAAAAAGAGAATTGTGTTTAATGAGGAATTTTATAATCCAAATCTATCTATAAATTGTTCTGATGAGCCTTGGACAAATAGAATATGTTCATTTAGAGATATTTGCTATAAGAATGATAAATTTTTCGTAACTTCTCCATATTCTCTCATTTTTGAAAAAAATATGTTGTGTCTTGGGTCAAAAACACCTCCAGTTGATTTAGAAGTAAATAGGATGATTGATCGATTTGATGTTCAGAAAGAGTTTCCAAAGATGCTACCTGTTATTAGCTATAATTCTCATCTGGTTTCTATTTATTATAATATTCACATGCTATGGCATCATTTTTTTGATTTTTTGTTGCCTCTTTATCAGACAATAACTCTAGAAGGGTCTCTAGATATGAATAAATTAATCTATTTTATGGGATTTGTTGATAAGGCTCCTGAGTTCACAAGCTCATTAACGAAACACAAAGTTGGATATCTGCGAAGCTCTCTATGTTTTAGAAAGTTAACCATGGGTATGGTCAAAATCACGGATCTTTCACAAGATAAGGATGATCCACCATATAAATTCTGTGTTAATTGCTCGTCAGGGCTCAGATTAGCAATAATGAATAATTTAGGAATCACCGAAAAATTCAATGATGAACCTCCAACTGCTATTCTCCTTTGCAGAGATTCTAATATTAGGTTTTTAACGAACCCAAAAGAAACTGCAAAGGCTATTTCTCAATTTTTGCCCAACTTGTCTGTTTCTATACAGTTTTTCGAAAGAACTCCATTGAAGAATCAAGTAGAACTGCTTTCAAAGGCATCAATATTTATTAGTGTACATGGAAGTGGATTAGCCAACCTTCTATGGATGCACCATGGTTCTGTTGTAATAGAAATAATGCCAGATCAGTTTATTTGCAGAGATTGGTACAAGAAAGCAGCCAATGCTGCTGGAGTACACTATTTTGCATATATGGCTGATGGTATCAACGAGAAGCCGAAATATCAATCAGAAAAACTGAAAAATTGCCTGAAAATGGCAAATAGATGTGTAGTAACAGAGTGCATTGATAGCATCCGTGACCAAAATGTTACTATTGACCCTTCTAAGTTTGTTAGAGAGGTGAAGAATTACCTTAAGACGATAGGTAAACTTTAACCAGCATATTTCAATTCAAAATAATCGTCACAAGAAACAGAACATGACATCGTACGAGTTCGATAAACTGTTAACCCAGCTGATTGAAGACAAAGCATCTTTTAATTCATATGTTGAAACCGAATTAAAGACATTTTTTAAGAAATTTCGAGAGTTTTTAACCCAATTTCAAAAACCCTTTAAAACAGGACTATTTCAGAAAAACCCAGCAAAAGTTATGGCTAATGTACTCAAATGTGCATCTAAAATAATAGGGGCTTCATGTGAAAAACACTACGTTTCTGATATGGAACCTGATATTTCTTTTTGTTTTTTAACATTGCTTCATCCAAAGAATTCTGTTGAAATTCGTACTAGTGCTATTAAAATGTATTTCAAGATGTTTTGTCGACTCGGACAACAAGCTTTGTTTTTCACAAGTTCTTTCGAAAAGTATATATTTGATTTCGCTCAAATCCAAGATGTATGCCCGCAATCTAAACTATCTTATGAATTAAACGATGAAAATCGGATTCAGATTAATGATTTTCCTCCAAGGAAACCAAGTAATCTTATAGCTCATATATCATACATCCTTGATCAGATTCAAAAAATTGATGAAGATGATTTATATACTCGATGGTGGGAATTTCTTCAAAGAGGGCTTTTTTCTGTTCTTTTCAAATCTGTTTCAGATCAAACTGGGTTCCCTTCTATGGGAATTGGTCTTGTGGATTCATGCCCATGGGATATTTTAAAACGATTAATCGATTTCATAACCAAATTATACCAAAAAAGTAATTTGTTCTTTAGAATCCTCACAATCGAACACTCTCCTAATTATATATTTGGTATTTTCAATCAATGTGTTACTGAAAGAATCAGGGAACCAGACGCATTTGCTTTGTCATTATTTTTTTATCAAATGGTTGTCAATGAAAAGAGAATTCTCAAGTATTTACACGAAAACTACCTTCCTTTGTTATTTCAGATAATGCAAAGCCTACAATTTGTTTTGGATGATTTTTTTAAGACCACTCCTCACAATAATGAACATATTCAATCAACATCAGACTCAATTATTATGTGTTTTGAAAAACTCTTTGAGGTATTTGAGAATCAACAAAGATTCGATTTGTGTTCATTATTAACAAATTGGACAAAATATGATAATATTCCATGCAGACTTCACGAAACAACTTTGATTCTATTTCTTTTCGTCAAACAAAAAGTTACCGATCCATATTTATGGGAATCAGTTGTTTTAGGTGGTGGTAAACAAAGGGTATTATATCTTTCTGTTTGTGCATATTTTGTTTCTTATTATTCGGTTTGTTTGTGTAATAGGATTTTGCAGTTTGATCTATCAACTCTTGGTGATTCCATTAGACAAACACAACCTCTTGATAGCTGGAGGGATGATCATGGGATATGGCTTTCACAGTTTTCATTATTATGCGATGGCAAATTCAAAGAGTTTTTTGGTGAGTACAGAAAAGATCTTGTACCTCAAGAAAATCTGAAAGATAACCGGATCGGAGAAGTTTGTCTTCCTAGATTAGAATTTTCTAATTTAAATAGGGATCAATGTTTGACAAATGTTAGAGCAATGCTTAATGCTTTTGATTGGAGAAAATTTAATAATGATCCTCATCAATTCAAGGTATACATGATTATTGAATCATTTATTGCACCTTTGTTGAAAATAGCCAAAGTTTTTCCCCCTTCAGTTGAATATAATTATTCTTTTTTACTCAAAGAGTTTTTTGATTGGCTTATGTGTTGTGTATGCACCAAAAAAGATGGAGCAGATTATCTGAAGATTATACACTGCTCTCTAAAATTAATTGGAGAAATGGTATGTTCCCATTATTCGATCAGGTTTTTAGATAACAGATCATTGTCAAACTTCTTCATAGCCCTAGATAATCACATGAAATGTTCTGATCAAGCGATAACCCAGACTGCTTTGACTTATTCTTGTAGATCCGTTTTAATGGGTTTGAATGGTTCGTATATTTTAATTTCATCAATTGTTTCTGTTTTTAATGTGATTAGTTTAGATATTGCTGATAGTAGTCGACTAACTAACCAAGAAATTGTTTCTGTACTTTTAGCAATCTGGTCATATTGTCACATTTCGCCAAAGTGTTCAATTCGAGATCATGAAACAGAAGAGTGGAATCTTTCTATAAAAATATCGACAATTAAGCAAATTCATGTAGTTCAACCATCTTTAATGATAGCTGTTCTGATTGCCTTATTACAAGAGGAGATAATAACAAATAGATCTGAGATAATTGAAATGATGATTAATCTTTTATCGGACTCAATCAAATCTTTGGCAATAGAAGATCTTTATTCATTTCTACCAATTACCTTATTACTTCCTGAATTAGAAAGAACTAAAAGTGGATCGATTTCCAAACTTCTAAATAGTTTCCTTGATTCCATTGAGACAAGGGCTTCTGAGGATGATGTTTTATATGAGACAAAAGTTGCTTTAACTACTGACCTAATTATTTATTCTCATTACTTGATTGATATTCATCCTATTTATTTAAGGTTCGAATCGATAGTTGATAGTTGGTTATTAGATCAAAAAGGATGTAAGTTTAGTCCTGATGTTTCTCAAAGGCTATTGTACCTTACAATGTACTTGGCATCAAATTTTTTGCGATTTCCATTTCCTTCAACAGATTACCCTTCAACTATTGCAAAACAGCCAGTTTCAATATTTGGGAGTTCAGTTGACCATATTTTAAGAATCACAAACAATCAATTGATTTCTGATTTGCCTATCGGATCCTTTACATGGAATTATAGCCCAGTTTTGCCTAGTCCCTCAATTAAAGAGCTTCACTCTGATGTTATGATAAATAAGAACATTAGTTTACCCAATGAATGCGAAAGTCAAAAAATTTTTTCCAATCAGATCGAAACATTTGTAACAAAAACCTTTGATGACCACCTTCCAAATCTTGGTATCAAGGCCAAGAAATGCAGCCCAAGCGATTATTTTCACAAAAATGCCCCAAAGCTTGCTCCTAACAATATTCCAACACCGAACCCCCAGTTTCTTCCTCCTTCAAATCCGGGAACGAATGCCACCTCATTTTTAACATGTTTTGACTTTTTTGATATCTTGGAAACACGTAGATTGTATCCAATGCTTCAAGATAGAGAAGATAGAGTGAGATCTTTTCATCAAAATGGTTTCAGAAATAGGATCAATGTATCATTTTATAGTTCAAATACTGTTTATCCTCATTTCGAAGATTTGAAAATGGGACTTGGGATTGGCGATAGTTCTACCAATAATATCATTTATTATGATTGCAGGCATGAAATCATATTCCATACTTCCAAGCAGCAAAGGAAGGAGATAGTGATCGTTTGGAATTGTGATTTAAACAATGATCAACTCATGGAATCATATTTCAAAGAATCAAGTATTAGGATAGAGGTCTCTCCAAAACAAAGTGGCTTATTCAGTGTCAAGACCTGGCTTTCAAAATCATTCGATAGCTCTTTCCTTATTAAAGAAGCTATTGTAACAAAGAAAGCTTTGCCTGTACATATTTTATCCCAAGTTTTAACTAACTCATATATTATTAATAGGAAGAAATCCACCATAAGTGAGCCATTGAAGATTAGTGGAAACGCAATTAGACAAATGAGATCCGAAAACTTTTCATTCCATGAGCTTCTACTTATCTGTGCCAAGAATCTTTTAGGGACTGTATCAGACTAAACTTACGTTTAATTTTAAATTATCGTCCATATTTCCAAAATGGAAGATTTCGATGAAATACTGGTTTCTGACGAATCTGGATTAACAAAATTGCCAAGAATCGAAGTTATAATTAGATCTATAGAAGATGTTTTACAGTCAGAGGATTTTGTGCAAGCTCAGGATTCCTTTGTTGATGAGAATTGTTCTTTCTTCTCCGATGAGAACGATTTGCCTCCTGAATGCATGAATATATATAACAAGTATGTCGAATTAATTGAGAATAAATTACTTTCTAAAGTTCATGAACAATTCCCAGATTTCTTATTTGAAGAGCTGATTCCAGTAATCACCGCAAATAATGATCAAGATATGATACATGATGATGTTTTTGAACTTCTTTCAGCTACTCTTGATTTTAATGAATTCCGGGAGCTCATGGTTTCCTATAATAAAGGGGTTGGAATTGAGCTTTCTACAATTATTACCAAAATTGATTAAAAGAGAATAATATGAAGCAGTTTTTTTAATGATCTGTTCCATACTTGAAAAAAATGTGATTATTCAAAATGAATGCAGAGAAGATAGATTTCTCCTATTTCACTGCGAACATAATGAAAATATGGATATTATCGCTGCTGTTACGGAAAAAGACATAATATATATAATAATTTCCATAGACAGCGTTCAGGCTCCAATTGTATCAAGAATAACTCCAAAAAGGCCTTTGGTATCTGGTATAAAGATCAATATTAAGAAATATTGTTTATCGGTCGTGTTTGGTGACGATTCTATATGTATTTATAGTTTAGTACCTTTAGTTGTTCAGTATATGCCGCATCTATTGCTTGGTTTGGTTCCAATTTCGTCATATCCTGCTGATAGAATTGGAATAAAGCAGGGTTCATTTGATAGTAATTCTCAACATATTTTATTTGAAGCACAATGTGCACCAATAATTGAGTCATTTTGGTGGCATCCAAACAATAGCAATGGGATTTTAGTTACAATTGAAAGAGACGGAATAAGAATAATCCATGTTTTCTCGAAATCGATTAAGTCCGAATTCTATCCTGCCAAAAATACATATAAAGCATATTCATTGACAAAGAATGACTTATTCTATTTGTTTTTGATTTCAATTACTAATGAATGTACGAAATACACATTTAAATATGAAGATGGATCAAATCATATTAGTAAGTGTTGTTTTCCCATTTGTCTTTCCGCAAACAATCCTTTTTGTATTCAAACATCACAAGGTTTTTCGAATCCAAAATGGGATTTGGCAATTTTACAAAAAAGTTTAATTCTATATGATTCTTATGCAAATATTATTAGAGATGTTCCAATTTCAATGAATAGAATGGCATTAAAATCATTTGCAATCACAAATAACCTCTTTTTTTACTCAAATAGAGATCAAATTATTCCTAGTTTTATTAAGAATCCCTCATCCAATGAAGGATCATTTATTAATGAGGCAATTGGTGTTCAATCATATGTCCCAGATAAGAATCATGTTGTTGTGTTGACGCCTTCATCAATAATTACTGTAAAAACTAAGGAAGAGCCAGAAGCTCTATTTCGAGAATTTGTGAATCAAGGAGATTGGAAAAAATCTATGCTGATAAGTATAGGTTTTGATATCTCTCCATCAAGCGAATGCGAAAAAATTGCTGTTCAGTTATTACAAGAAAGCAAGTCGTTTGAAGCATATTGTGTTTTTAAAGAAGGATCATGCGATTTGCTTAACATTATTAGATATCTTATTCAATATGGCTGTGATTCTTTAGCCCTTGAGATTGTTCTTGAATATCTCTCAGGCCAAGCAGCTAATACTCAGATCTCAACCAATGAACTGAAACAAATGCGGATTATATTATCAAATATCTTACACAATAAGAGGCAACTTTTTTTAGCTTATCATCAGTATCATATTTGTAGTTTTCAGGAAGAATCTCTACTTTCCCTCACAAATGCAAAATCGAAATCAATTATTTCTAATCCAATGCTTTTCAGGTATTCTATCGAAAACCGACACGAGGACGAAATAGTGAAGTATTTACCTTATTCAACCAAAATTGATCATGTTGTAATTCCGTCTTCTTTATCTTCATCAGCTCAATATTTATTGAATGCATATTCATCTTCTTTGAGTATCACATATTCTGAATTAATGATAAGCAATCCCAAAAAAGTTTTTCAGATTGATAATGGAATAGTATACATATCTGGCAAAAGATTATTTGTTTCAAGTTCTTTTTTTATCCAAGATCATGAAGTATTTGATTTTGTAGTTTGGAAAACAAAAATATTCTTAATAAATAGCAATAATTACGTGTATGAATATTGCTATTCTACTCATAAATGCCAAATTTTGGAAAAAGCAAACCCATCATGGAAAATGTCATGTAATTCTAATATGATTGGTATAATTAATATTTCTGGACGTGTTCAGTTTTTTAATGATGATGTTTTTCATATTATTAATGGGAATTTTATTGATATGGCAATGAGTGATCAAATGGTATTACTATTAGATTCAGACGGGAAAGTTTACATGTATGAAAATCAAACAATAACATGTATATACAAAGATCATTTTATAATATCTATTGGTACTGTGGGATCATGTTTGGTATTATTGTTACCAACAAATGAAGTTATTGTTATTGTAAATGGTGTTTATCAAAAGTTTTTAATCAATTTTGCTGTTTCAATGATGAAATCATTAGATAAAGTCTATATTGGGGGTGATGGCAATATTTTAACAATTGATATAGATGGAACTATTGTACATTTCGATTACATCAACAGAATAGGCGATTTGATTGATATTTCCATTATCAATGGAGAGATTTATGTTGTTGGATCCGCAGCTCCCCCGATGCGTGTCAGTCCAATTGAAATCAAACCAGAAAAGCCAGATTTTTCTATTCTAAGTATTCTGGTTGAACAATATCCTAAAGAATATCTTCTTTCTTTGTTCCAAAATCCTTATTATAATCTACTACTTCATGTGATATGCCAAAATTGGAATTCTGTTTTTGAGTCTTCTGTTCTTTCGTCCATTGTTGAGTACTTGCCACTTTTCGATAAAGAAAGAACCATTAATGCCATTCATGTTCTTTTTCAGAGAAAAATATGTATTCCAAATATGTATCTTACTGATGTAACAATTAGGCTTCTATTGTCAAGATATCCCAGTGATTATTCTACAATAGGGTCTGCAAAAGTCATCCAAATGTTGAAATCATCTGAAAAAGCAAACAATACGAATTTTTTTGATACTTTTATGCGAATCCTCCCTAAAACAAGAGTATATTCTAGAGTTGGTTCTTATCAGCTGCAAGAATCAAACAATGTTATTAGCTTTGGGTGTGGTCACACATTGTCTCAAGATGAGATGAAAAAATCGATTCATCTCGTCGAGGCAATTTGTAAAAATAGGAAGATCCTCCTATCAATAAATGAAGCTTATGAAAAAAAAAGAATTCCTGCAAATTGTCCCAATTGTCTCTACAGATCATTGAGAGAACAATATGGAATTATCGAATAATGATGATCCATGTTAATATATGACAAGAATATTATTATTATCTCAGTTGTTATTTGAAGAATGCGGAATATATATAATCAATACCCTTTTATTCATTTTTTCTATTATTTAAGTATTCATTTATCTCAAAAATCCCCTTTTACGTGGATTCATCTCTGATTATTATCCATTCTATTTTTTCTATAACTAATTGGAATTTTGTGGGGTGTCTTGGTAAAAAACTACTAATTTGTTTAATTATCCATATCCATAGAATATATCATTAACAACATCGACACAATGGGGGTTGCACAATGCTTCCGAAATCATTTTTCTATTCTCACACAGTTTCAGATGGAAGAAAACTCTGATTACCATTGAAGAGTCTAGTTCTAATATTCCATTATTTTCTATGATGTACTCCTTAAACTTTCTGTTGATGGTATTAACTCCCATTAGGTACATTTATGTCATCATCGCCCTATAATAAATTCTTCTTATTTTTGTCAACTGAAAAAAATTGTTTCTGTGAGAACAGCAATACATCCATTTGGATAAACAAATTAATCCTGGCCATATTTCTATTCTTTTTAACAATGGGGTAAAACATGATAATAATATAAACGGAACTCTTGGCTGATTGATATGAATCTGGAAAAGATAGAATCCAAGTTATTAGTAATATTCTCACATTTTTCGCTTGAGGGCATAAAAAGAAATATTAAATCTTGATTCTATTAGCACTCTTAGTGCCAAGAGATTATTGAATATCTGAATATTCAGCCCAAATTCAGATGCCTTATAAACTTCCAAATATCCATCATCACAGTCCTGATTATTTTTGTATTTCTCCACTGTATCTAGGCAATTAAACACTCATGATATAAATTCATAAGAAGAGCCTGTTTCCATCATCAATTTATACTTTTATAGAAATATCTCTTTGTTCCAAAGTGTCAAGATAAAAAAATATTTCAATTCAAATCGGAAATACCTGCCATTTTTTTCAGATGGAGGAGAAGATTTCATTTGAGAGTTCTCTTTTTGGAGAAGGAAATGAAGTTTTTATTGATGATATTGAGTTTTGCGTTAATCGAATTGTTATTTTTCCAAAGATTCGGCCTCA
>Ga0209639_1000632_pt1 | contig 45665 bp, 38 predicted proteins | sample EPASupsiteHSE605_FD_187268 | JGI IMG/M metagenome (GOLD analysis project Ga0209639, IMG submission 187268) | Bioremediated contaminated groundwater from EPA Superfund site, New Mexico - Sample HSE6-05 (SPAdes) (version 2) | ecosystem: Environmental > Aquatic > Deep subsurface > Groundwater >... | reverse complement strand
GATTTCCCATGGAGCCTGCAGTCTGAGCCCTAACGTTATGATATCTTTACTATTCATGGTTTCCCTCGTCATTTGGTGTGGATTTGATCGTTTTATACATCAAATCCACACCAAATGACGAGGAGCCCTATTATTTAGGATTAATGATCGTGGAAGAGGTCAGCCGCTGGTAAAATCGTGTAACCAGGAAATCCATTTGAATCTTTAATGGCTTATGAATTACGGCCTGTGCAGGAAGGCAAGACTATGGGAAATATTTTAATTATTGACGATGACGTGATTGTTTGCAAGCTGCTTGCATCACACTGCGAGCAGCTGGAGCACGATGTCGCGAGCGCAGGAACCATAGAAGAAGGCAAACGTTTGCTATCCACCCAACCTGTTGACATTGTTTGCCTTGATGTGCATTTGCCTGATGGCAATGGATTGGAAATGTTGCCTTTTATCCAAGATCTTCCCTCCTCGCCAGAAGTTATCATCATTACGGGAACTGATGAGGACGATGGAGCTGATCTCGCAATTACAAATGGTGCTTGGGATTATCTGCATAAGCCTCTTTCCCGACAAGAGATCATGCTTCAGATACGACGAGCGATGGAATACCATGCCAAAAAAATGCAGCGCACCTCACATATCAATCTCAAGCGTGATGAAATCATCGGCGACAGCAGGGCCATACGTGATTGTCTAGATCAAGTTGCAAACTGCGCTGGAACCGATGAGGGAGTTTTAATCACTGGCGAAACGGGAACCGGCAAGGAACTGTTTGCCAAGGCAATTCATGCGAACAGTCTGCGGAGCAATAGACCTTTTGTTGTGGTGGATTGTGCCAGCCTGCCAGAGAAACTTGTTGAAACCATTCTCTTCGGTCATATCAAAGGAGCATTCACTGGGGCCAGTAATGACCAGAAAGGACTCGTCGAGCAAGCCGACGGAGGGACTCTTTTTCTTGATGAGGCGGGAGAACTTCCCCTTGAAACCCAAAAAAGCTTTCTCCGCGTCCTCCAGGACAAAGTTTATCGTCCAGTAGGAGAAGGGAGTGAGCACAAAAGCAATTTCAGGCTCATTGCGGCAACCAATCGAGACTTGTCCGAAATGGTCACAAAAGGGTTATTCCGCAGCGACCTCTATTATCGGTTGAATGCCTTCAATATCCACCTTCCACCGCTGCGGAAAAGAGAAAAGGATATTGGTAAGCTTGTTATGGCTTGTGTCTTTACGATTTGTCAACGAAACCAATGGCCGATCAAGGGAGTTCTACCCGAAACGCTTGAAATGTTGGTTGCATATCCTTGGCCAGGCAATGTGCGCGAACTGGAAAACAGATTAGGAAAGGCAATAATTTCTGATCCCAAAAATCCGGTCATTTATCCCATTCACTTGCCAGCAGAAATCCGTTTACATTACATCCGTACTGTCACTGCGCAACGGCACGAACAACGAGCGCACTCTCCTTTGCATGAACCCTTGATAGGGCAAGGCTACTTGTCGTCCGTCCTTCCACCATTTAAAGAGTATCGCCGTATTCTCTGCAGCGATGCAGAGAAAAGTTACCTCGAACGCCTCATGGCCGATACTGATGGCAAGATTACTTCTGCCTGTAAAATATCAGGACTAAGCCGTTCCCGCCTTTATGGACTACTCAAGTTCCATTCCCTGACCTCTTCCACAATCATTGATCCTGAAAAATAAGACCCGACGAAAAGAGGTGGCGCTGGAAGCCACTTTTATATGTTCACGGAACTGCAAAAAACGCCGCCGCTCTCCTCCCGGCTACGGCAACTACGCAACCGGATTCGCAATGAAGCCCTCCAGCTTATGACAGCCCAACCTCCCGACCCTCGGCAACGAGTTGTCAAAAAACTTCGCAGAAATGCAGGGAAAGCTTATGCAAGTTCTTAACCCGACACCGCTGGCGCAATGTCGTTGTGCACAACATCATTACGACCAATTGGCGCGACTATACGCTGGTAGACCAATAAGCGGCGATGATGAATCCATCCAGACGCCCGAGGTGGCCGCCGCCCCTGCCCCGCCCCCCTGCATCACGGCTTGAACAATCGATCGGCCAGTTCCGCCACGGTCCGCACCGGCAGGATTTTCATCCCTTCCTTGGCCTTGCCCTGGACCTGACGGGTCGAGGATTCGGGCATGAGGAAGGTCTTGAAGCCGAGCCGGCCGGCCTCGCGTAACCGCATCTCCATCTGCCCCACGGCCCGGACCTCGCCAGCCAGGCCGATCTCGCCGCAGACCACGGTGAAGGGATCGATGGGTTTTTCAAAAAAGCTCGACAACAGGGCTGCGACCACCCCCAGATCCAGGGCCGGCTCGTCGATGCGAATGCCGCCGGCAATATTCAAAAAAATATCGTGATCAAACAGGGTCACCCCCAGTTTTTTCTCCAAAACAGCGGTGAGCAGGGCCAGGCGCTGCGGGTCGGCGCCAATGGCGGTGCGCCGCGCCGTGCCCAGGCTTGAACGGCTGACCAGGGCCTGCACCTCCACCAGGATGGGCCGGGTGCCCTCGACGCTGGGCATGACCACCGATCCCGGCACGTTGACCGGCCGCTCGGCAAGAAACAGCGCCGAGGGGTTGTCGACCCCGGCCAGGCCGCTTTCCTTCATCTCAAACACCCCGATTTCATTGGTGGAACCGAATCGGTTTTTCACCGTGCGCAGGATGCGGAAGACCTGGCCCCGATCCCCCTCGAAATAGAGCACGGTGTCGACCATGTGTTCCAGCACCCGGGGGCCGGCAATGGCCCCGTCCTTGGTGACGTGGCCCACCAGGAGGATCGGCAGATGGCTGGACTTGGCCAGCACCAGCAGGCGGGCCGTGGCCTCCCGCACCTGGGTGACCGAACCCGGCGCCGAACCCACCTCCTCGCTGAACACCGTCTGGATCGAATCCACCGCCAGCAGGGCCGGCTGCATCTTCGCGGCCAGATCGACAATGGCCTCGACGCAGTTTTCGGTGGAGATGTAGATCGCCTCGTCCTTGATGTTGAGGCGGCTGGCCCGCATGCGGATCTGACGCACCGATTCCTCCCCGGTGACGTACAGCACCTTCATCTGCTTGGCCGCCAGCGAGGAGAGCAACTGCAGGATCAGGGTCGATTTGCCGATGCCCGGATCGCCGCCGATCAGCACCAGGGAGCCGGGAACAATGCCGCCGCCCAGCACCCGGTCCATCTCGCCGATGGCGGTCACCAGGCGAACGCACTCCTCCTCCCCCGTCGCGGTGAGCGGTTGGGCGGTAGCCGCCTTGCGGCCGTGGCGAACGCTGATCTGATTTTTCTGTTCGGTAAGGCTGTCCCAGGCCCCGCAATCGGGGCAGCGTCCCAGCCATTTGCGGCTTTCAAAGCCGCATTGGCCACAGACAAAGAGCAGGGCGTCTTTTTTCGGTGGTTGCATGTTGGTTCCGCAATGACCAGTGTCTGGCAAAGGTTCAGGGCAAGCAGGGCGGCGCCGGCAAGGCGGCGTGGCGGCGTGGCCTGTTTTTCCGTGGATTTTTTCCTTGGCGCTCGTATCATGGCCTTATACTCCGCGACGCCGGGCGGCGCAAGGCGTTCGCCGGGGCGGGGTTTGGGCTATCTCTTTGTTTGTCTGCCTGTTCGTTCCGGCGGATCTTTCCCTGATCAAAAACAAACCGTTTCCCAATCTCGACCGCGTAGTGTTGCCGGGTTGGCAAACGGTCGAACACTTTCCCCCACGGAGTTCCCATGCACTACGTTGCAACCAAGATTTGTCGCACCAGCGAGATCGGCCTCAACGGCAACCTGTTCGGCGGCACCATGCTCTCCTGGCTGGACGAGGCCGGGGCGGCCTTTGCCGGCTATCTCTGCCGCGCGCCGGCCATGGTCACCCTGAAAATGGAGGAGGTTCTGTTCCGCCGGCCGGTCAAAATCAGCCATCATGTGCGCATCTACGCCCGAGTGTACAAGATCGGCAACACCTCGCTAACCATTGATGTGGAGGCCCGGCGGTTTGATTTTGAAAAGGAGTTGGAGGAACTGGTCTGCTCAACCCGCATCGTCTACGTCAAGATTGACGCCGACGGCAACGCCGTGCCCATTGAGGAGCGGTTGCGGGCCTCCATGGATCAGTCCCTGGGCGACATGACGCAGCGGGTCTGAGACAACGCTTTACAGTGACAGCACCAGTGACCGCACACATGCAAGGAGATCCCATGTTCAACGCCCCCACCCTGCCGATCAACAAAACCAAGTTGGTCTGCACCATCGGTCCTGCCTCAGATTCGCCCGAGATGCTGGCGCAGATGCTTGAAGCCGGGATGACCATTGCCCGGCTCAACTTTTCCCACGGCGAATTCCAGGCCCACGGCGAGGTGATCCGCCGCATCCGGCAGGCTGCGGAAAAGACCGGCCTGCCGGTGGCGATCATGGCCGACCTGCCTGGCCCCAAGATCCGCATTGGCACCCTGGCTGTGGAGCCGATTGAACTGATGATCGGCAACCGCTTCACCCTGACCACCGAGCAGGTGGCGGGCACGAGCGAGCGGGTTTCCGTGACCCTCAAAGAGCTGCCGCGCGCGGTGCGGCCCGGCGACGTGGTGTTCATCAACGACGGCCTGATCCAGGTGCAGGTGGAAGAGGTCGAGGGGGAGCAGGTGCACTGCCGGGTGCTGGTCGGCGGCAAGCTGCGCTCAAGAAAGGGGCTCAACTTGCCGGGGATCGATCTGGGCATCTCCGCCTTCACCGAGCACGACCGGGCCTGCATGCAGTTTGCCCTGGAGCACGGCGTGGACGCGATCAGCCAGTCCTTTGTCAACGACGCCGCCGACATTCGGGCGGTGCGCGAGGCGGCGGCCGGCATGGGCTTCCAGCCGTTCATCATTGCCAAAATCGAACGGGCCTCGATTCTCGACAAGCTCGACGAGATCATGGAGGTCGCCGACGGGGTGATGGTGGCGCGGGGCGACCTGGGGGTGGAGATCCCGATTGAGCAAATCGCCGTGACCCAGAAACTGATCACCGCCCGCGCCAACCTCTTTGGCAAGCCGGTGATCACCGCCACTCAGATGCTCGAATCGATGATCAACAACCGGAGGCCAACCCGCGCCGAATCCACCGACGTGGCCAACGCCATCCTCGACGGCACGGATTGCGTCATGCTTTCCGAAGAGTCGGCCCTGGGCCGCTATCCGCTCGAGGCGGTGCGCATGCTGGTGCAGATCGCGGTGGCCACCGAACCGCACCGCACCAAACACAGCTACCGCAAAACGCCCGAGCATCCCATTTTCTGCGAGATTCGCGAAGTGGACTACATTGCCTCCAGCGTCAACAGCATCGTCAGTCACAACGACACCGTGGCCGGCATTCTCACCCCCACGGACAGCGGACTCACCGCCCGGCGGCTGTCGCGCTACAAACTGCCCAACTGGATTCTGGCGGTGAGTGCGAACACCAAGACCTGCCGGGAGCTGCTCTTTTCCTACGGGGTGTTTCCCTTGTTTGAGGTCAATCATCCGCCCGACTGGACCGATTTTGCCCGCGACTGCGCTGTGCGCTACCATCTCAAGGGCAGCTGCATCATCCAGACCGAAGGCCCTTCGCCCGAAAATCCGACCCGCAATCACAAGATGGAAATCATCGACCTCCGGGAGATCGGCTGAGGCCCCGAAGCATCGCTATTTCTTCTCCTCTTTGGCAAGGCGCATCCAGGCAATCGCGTTGCGCCGCAGCCCCTGGATTATTCCATACAACGCTTTAAAATCGCTGCTAATCTTCCTCGTTTCCCCCTGCCGTTTCCGCCGCGTTCCTCCCGCCCTGCGCCGACTGACCTCAGGCGTGCCGGGAAAAACTCAAAAAAAGTGCATTCCTGTTTGCGTATTCTAAAAAATCGAGCTAAATATCGAGGTTTACAAACTTGTAAGCAACTGTTGCACAACAGTTCCCCTATACCCATTCAGAGCGGAAAATCCCACGGAGGCAGGATGTTGGAGTTTAAGAAGGGCGTTGATATTTTATCAGCGGTTGGCGGCGTTACGACCATCGGAGAGGCAAAAAGTCTGTTTGAGCGGCGGCTCGACGGCGAGCATTTCAACCGGCTTGCCACAATCAAGAACGAAGAGGCGCTGTTAAAGGTTGCAAACGCCATTGCCATGTGTGACCCCGATCAGGTGTACGTTCACACCGGCAGCGAAGAGGATCGCGCGAACGTCCGTCGGATGAGTCTGGAGAAAGGCGAGGAAAAAAAGCTGGCCATGCCTAACCACACCATCCATTTCGACCTGCCCGAGGATCAGGGCCGCATGGTCGATCAGACCTTTTACATCGTCAACGAGGATGAAAAGGTCTCGTCGCTGGCCAAGAAGGAGTTGCGTGACGTTTCCCACGCCTACATGCGCGACAACATGCGCGGCATCATGCGCGGCAAAACCATGTTCATCGGCTTTTACAGCCGCGGTCCGGTGGGCGCCAAGGCCTCCATCCCGGCAATCGAGATCTCCAGCTCAACCTATGTCATGCATTCGGCGGAGCTGCTCTATCGCAACTGCTTTGCCGATTTTGGCGCCGAGGTGGCCCGACGCGGCGAATTTTTTACCAATGTCCATTCCGAAGGCCCGAATCGTTCGGAAGACGTGCCCAAGGCGCGCATCTATATGGATCGCAGCTGGCAGACCACCTTCTCGACCTTCTGCACCTACGCCGGCAACACCCTGCTGATGAAGAAAGGCAACCACCGGTTCGCCTCCGACTGCGCCATGTACAAGTACAACGGCGACGAACTTTCGGAGCACATGTTCATCACCGGCATGACCGGCCCCGACGGCCGCAAGACCTATTTTGCCGGCGCGGCGCCTTCGGGTTGCGGCAAAACCACCACCGCCATGGTCGGCAGCGACTTTATCGGCGACGATCTTGCCCAGATGTGGATCGAGGCCGACGGCACCCTGCGGGCGGTCAACCCGGAAATTGGCATCTTCGGCATCATTGAGGACGTCAACCTGGAGGGCGACCCCTACCTGATGAAGTGTTTGCGGCAGCCCGGCGCCGAGGTGATTTTCTCCAACGTGCTAGTCGACGAGCAGGGCAAACCCCGCTGGGTCGGCGACGGCGAACCGGCTCCGGCCAGGGGCGTCAACTACCAGGGCGAGTGGACCCCGGACATGACCAAGGTGGCCATGTCCCATCCCAACTCGCGCTGCACCCTGCGGGCCGAGGCGGTGGGCAACCACAACAAGGCGGTCAACGCCGACCCGAACGGCATCGTGATCAAGGTCATCACCTATTCCGGCCGCGACGCCAACACCATGCCGCCGATCTGGGTGGCCAAGACCATGGACGCGGGCGTGGCCATCGGGGCCTCGATTGTTTCCAAGGCCACCGCCGCCGAGATCGGGGCCAGCGGCGTCAACCGCCAACCCTGGGCCAACACGCCCTTTGTTGCCGGCAATCTGGTGGATTACCTCGAGGCCCAGCTCAATTTTTACGGCAACAACCGCATGACGCACAAACCGGTCATGGCCGGGTTGAATTACTTCCTCACCCACGAGGCGCGCGGCGGCAGCGGCAAGGGTTTGCTCGGCGAAAAGCGGGACGTCCACGTCTGGCTGGGCTGGCTTGAGCTGTTCACCCACGGCGACGTCCAGGCCATCGAGACCCCGATTGGCTGGATTCCCAAGTACGAAGACCTGAAAAAGCTGTTCACGGAGCGGATCAACAAGCAATATCCCGAGTCGCTCTACACCATGCAGTTCTCCCTCTACATAGACAACGTGGTGGCTCGCATCGATCTGCAGGACGCCGCCTGGCGCAAGGAGCAGGGCGCTTCCGAGCGGCTCTTTGCGGTCTATGCCGAACAAAAGGCGGCCCTGTTGGCGCTTAAAGCCGCCAAGGGCGAGATCGTCAAACCGCAGGATCTGTAACCCGCGTCGTTTTTTCCAGTTTCACCGCCCATCCAGCCCCTTGCTTTCCGAGCAAGGGGCTTTTTTTATTTCCGCTCTCCGTCCAGCCGTCCTGTCTCCTCTGTCGCCGCCGGTTGCGCGGCCTTGATTCGTTTTTCGTTCGCTGAAGAGCCTACGAAACGCAATTTGTGCCAATTGGGCAATTGTTGATTTGTCGCCCAAGGGCATTGAAAGATAAAAAAATGAGGCGCAATTCAGCGCCGTTTGCCAGTTGCATGCTGTGCCGCCAGTGCGTGTGGAATAAAATGAAAAATAATAATTTCGTGTTTTTGCGCAATCTATCACGGGTGCTTGAAAAAAATTCGAGCCGGCAAACTGTGCAAGTTGTGCAAAATAGAAAATGATTGCAGGGACAAGGAACCTTCTCTATAGAACGTGCAACCTCACCGGGTGCCGAACCATTGATCAGTCAATGAGGCGGCAAGCATCAGGAAAATCACACCTTGAGGCTGTCAAAGCAAGAAGCGCGTGGTCGGCGCAGGTTGTGCGCGATCTCTTGGAGCCCTGTCATTTTAGAGAAGGAGGCCTGTATGGCGAAAGTCGGAGTGTACGTCTGTCATTGCGGTTCAAACATTGCCGGCGTCATCGACGTTGCAGCGGTCCGCGACTTTGCGGCAACGCTCCCGGATGTGGTTATCGCCCGCAAAGATCTGTTCATGTGTTCGGATTCAGGGCAGGAAATGGTCAAGCAAGATGTCCGCGACGGCCTGGTCGACCGGGTGGTGGTGGCCGCATGCACCCCGCGCACCCATGAGCCGATCTTCCGGGCGGCGGTTGAAAAGGCCGGGCTCAACAAGTATCTGTTTGAAATGGCCAATATCCGCGATCAGGCCAGCTGGGTGCATGGTCACGACCATGAAGGGGCCACCGAAAAGGCGAAGTTGGTGGTGGCCTCGGCCGTGGGCAAGGCCCGCAACCTCGAGCCCCTGGAAGACAAGTTCGTGCCGGTCACCGATGCGGCCCTGGTCATCGGCGGCGGCATTGGCGGCATCAGCGCCGCCCTGGAACTGGCCAACATGGGCCACAAGACCTATCTGGTCGAAAAAAGGCCCTCCATCGGCGGCGTCATGGCCCAGTTGGACAAAACCTTTCCCACCAACGACTGTTCGGCCTGCATCCTCACCCCGATGATGGTCGAGGCCTTCAACCATCCCAACATCGAAACCCTGACCTATTCCGAAGTCGACGACGTCGAAGGCTACATCGGCAACTTCAAGGTCAAGGTCCGGCGCAAGCAGACCTATGTCGACTGGAACAAGTGCACCGGCTGCGGCGACTGCGCCAGCAAGTGTCCGTCCAAGACTCCCGACGAGTTCAACGCCGGCCTGTCCGACCGGCGGGCGGCCTACATCATGTTTCCCCAGGCGGTGCCGAAAAAGGCGGTGATCGACCTTGACCACTGCATCAACTGCGCCGGCCGGGAAATCGGCACAGCCCCCAAAATCAACCAAAAAACCGGCAAGCCGATCCTCGCGCCCTGCGAGCGCGCCTGCCCGGCCGAAGCGATTGACCGCTCCCTGGCCCACGATCCCCAGGGTGCGATCAAAGAGATCGAGGTCGGTTCGATTGTGGTCGCCACCGGGTATCAGGTGATGGACAAGGACTGGTTCAAGGAGATGGCCCCGGCCTCGCCCAACGTCGTCACCGCCCTGCAGCTGGAGCGGATCATCTCCGCCACCGGGCCGACCGAAGGTAAGCTGCTGCGCCCCTCGGACCGGGAAAAGCCGCACACCATCACCTTTGTCTCCTGCATGGGCTCGCGCGACGAGCATTTCCACAGCTATTGCTCGCGTTTCTGCTGCATGTACATGATCAAACAGGCCCGGCTGATCAAGGAGAAGTATCCGGACATGGTGATCAACATGCACTTCATCGACGTCCGCGCCGCCGGCAAGGGCTACGACGAGTACTACACCGGCGCCCGCAAGATGGGGATCAACTTCTTCAAAGGCAAGGTCGGCGGCCTGGAAATGCTGCCGGGCGACAAACTGCGAGTGCTGGCCTACGACATGGAGTCCGCAACCAGCATTGATTACGAATCCGATCTGGTAGTCCTGGCCACGGCGGTCGAACTGCCGCAAGACGCCGTGAGTCTTGCGCAGAAGCTGGGACTGCAATTCTGCGGCTCCAACTTCTTCCGCGAGCTGCACCCCAAACTTGGACCGGTTGAGACCGCCACCGAAGGGCTGTTCCTGGCCGGTTGCTGTCAGGGCCCCAAGGACATCCCGGACACCGTCAGCCAGGCCAAGGGCGCTGCCGCCGCCGCCGCCGTGCCGCTGGCCCAGGGTCGGGTCAAGATCGAGCCGATCATTTCCGAAGTTCGCGCCGAGGTGTGCAGCGGTTGCGGCATCTGTGCGCCGCTCTGCCCCTACCACGCCATCAGCATGAAGCGCGCCGGCGAAGAGCGGCCCCGAGCCGTGATTGAGATGTCGGCCTGCAAGGGCTGCGGCGTCTGCACCTCGGCCTGTCCGTCCGGGGCGATTGTCCTCCACGGCTATGAAGAAACGCAGATTTTTGCGCAAATCGAGGCCCTGACGGCCTAAGGAGCACAGCACCATGATCATCGACCAGCAAAAAATCGACGAGGCCGTCAACACCATCATTGGCTACGGCGGCCATGGCATCCTCAACTGCGTCCAGTGCGGGGCCTGTTCCGCGATCTGCCCTGGGGTGCGGGCCGGCTTTCCGCTCCTGTGCCGCAATCTGATCCGTCACCTGCTCAACGGTGAACTCGAGGAAATCATCGAGGATTCGTCCAGTTGGGGCTGCCAGGCCTGCAACCGCTGTACCGAGGTCTGCCCGCGCGACGTGCGCCCGCAGGAGGTGGTGTTTGCCTTCCGCCGCTATCAGGCCAACGAACTGGCCTTTTCGACCAGCTCCATCACCAGCCAGATGAACCTGTACGAAACCGGGCACGCGGTCTACACCGATCCCCGGGCGGCGCGCAAACGGGTGGGGTTGCCGGAGGAAACGCCGACCTCGGCCTTTGACGAGCAGGCCAAACAGGAAATCCAGACCCTGATCAACAACAGCCCCATGGGCGAGTTGGGACTTTTTTAGAGCACAGGAGACACAACGCATGGAAAAAATAGGCTTATATCTCGGATGCAACATCCCGCTCAAAGCCCCGGACATCGAGCAGTCGTTTCGCAAGATCCTGCCGGCTTTGGGGATCGAGCCGGTGGATCTGCAGGGCGCTTCCTGCTGCCCGGCCTGGGGCACCGCGCCTTCGTTTGACCTCAACACCTGGTGCGCCCTCTCCAGCCGCAATCTCACCATTGCGGAGGCCCTGGGCGTGGACGTTATGACCGGCTGCAACTCCTGCTTTGGCGTGCTCTCGGAGGCCAAGCATTTCCTTGAGGACGCGGAGCGGCGCAAGGCGGTCAACGCCAGCCTGGCCACCATTAACCGCGAATTCAAGGGCACCTCGGACATCTATCATGTCGCCCATGTGCTCCATCGCAAGGTTGGGGCGGAGAAGATCCGGGAAAACCTCAAGTATTCTCTCGACGGTCTCAAGATCGCGGTGCAGACCGGCTGCCACACCCTCTGGCCTTCGGACGTCTACAAGGTCAAGGAACAGAACCCCTATTACCCGACTATCCTGCGCGAACTGTGCGAGGCCACCGGCGCGACCGTGCCCCACTATTCCCGCCTGGAGAGCTGTTGCGGCATGGGCGGCATGCGCTCCACCGACGTGGAAAAATCGCTGCGGCTGTTCAAGGACAAATTGCAGTCGATCAAGGAAGAGACCGACGCCGACCTGATCGTCACCACCTGCTCGTCCTGCTTCCTGCAGTTCGACATGTCCCAGCCGATTCTCAAGGAGCGGGGGTTGATCGATTTTGAACCCATTCCGACCCTCTACTACACCCAACTGCTGGCCCTGGCCATGGGCTTTGATCCCTCCCAGGTGGCCGCCGTCTCGCAGATTGACCGCAGTGCGATCATCGCCGAGATCCAAAGCGAAAAACGTCTGATCAAGGAGGTGGCCTGATGTCCTTTCTTCCCAATATCGTCGGCTTTGCCTGCCAATGGTGCACCTATGCCGGGGCGGATCTTGCCGGCAACCTGCGGGCCAAATATCCGCCCTCGATCAAGCTGATCAAGGTGCCCTGTTCCGGCCGGGTCGAGCCCGAGCACGTCATGGAGGCCTTTGCCAAAGGGGCGGACGGGGTGATGATCGGCGGCTGCCACTTCGGCGACTGCCACTACAAAACCGGCAATTATAAAACCGCCAACCGGATGAAGATCCTGGCCAAGTTGCTCGAAGACAGCGGCTTTGACGCCCGCCGTTTCCGTCTGGAATGGATTTCCGGGGCTGAAGGCTATCGTTTTGCCGAGGTGGTCGAGGAATTTACCAAAGAGTTGCAGCAACTCGGTCCCAACCCGCTCAAGGGAGGAGAATAATCATGGCCGATAAAGTAAAAACCGCCTTTTTGCTCGCCGGCGGCTGCGCGGGCTGCGAAATGAGCGTGGTCGATCTCTCGGAGAAACTGGTCGACGCCCTGGAGCATCTGGAAATCGTGTTCTGGGCGCCCACCGTGGCTGACGTCAAGTATGCCGATCTGGAAGAGATGCCGGACAAATCGATTGATCTGGCCTTTGTTGACGGCATGATCCGCAACACCGAGAACCTGCACACGGTCAAGGTGCTGCGCCAGAAATCCAAGGTTCTGGTGGCCTTCGGGGCCTGCGCCAGCCTGGGCGGCATCGCGGCCATGGGCGACCTCCACACCAAGGAGGAGCTGTTCAGCCAGGCCTACAAAACCTCGTTTTCCACCGACAATCCGGACGGCGTCTACCCTACCCCGGAATACCTCCTGGACGGCAAGTACGACCTGACCATCCCCGCCATCCTCGACCACTGCTCGACCATTGATCAGGTGGTGGACGTGGAGTACTATGTCGGCGGTTGTCCGCCCCACCCGTCCTTTGTCGGCAAGCTGGTCGGCGCCATCCTGGCCGGCGACCTGCCCCCCGTCGGCTCCTGGCTGACCAGCGGCAAGGCGGTGTGCGACAGCTGCACGCGCAACCCGGCCCTCACCGGTCAGGAGCGATTGCCGGTGGGCGAAATCAAACGCACCATCGACGGCCGCCCCGACCCCAACGCCTGCCTGCTCCAGCAGGGCTACATGTGTTTTGGCCCGGTCACCCAGGGCGACTGCGGCGGCTCCTGCCTCAACGTCAACATCCCCTGCCGCGGCTGCGGCGGCCCGATCCCCGGCATCAAGGATTTCGGCGCCCGCTGCGTGTCCACCCTGGCCTCGAGCATGGCCAGCGAAGAGGTTGCGGCCCAGTTCATCGAAAAATACAACGACATGGCGAAGATGTTCTATCGCTACAGCCACACGGCCTCGAAGCTCAACCACCGGGTTGCCGAAATGAAGGAGACGCAGCATGCGAAAAATTGAAATCAGCCCGATCACCCGCCTGGAAGGGCACGGCAAGATCGCCATTTTCCTCGACGACGCCGGCAATGTCGACGACGCCTTTTTCCAGACCGTGGAATTCCGCGGCTTTGAAAAATTCCTCCAGGGCATGCCCATGGAAGAGGTGCCCCGGACCGTGTCCACGGTCTGCGGCGTCTGTCGCGGGGTGCATTTCACCGCCTCGATGAAAGCCTCGGACGGCGTTTTCGGGGTCACCCCGCCGCCGGCCGGACGCAAACTGCGCGAACTGTTTTTCAACGCCCACTATGTCGAGGATCACTCGGTCATCCTCTACGCCCTGGGACTGCCCGATTTCGTGGTCGGCCCGGAATCGAATCCGGCCGAGCGCAACGTGGTCGGCCTGATCAACGCGGTCGGCAAAGAGGTTGGCCGCGACGTCCTGCGTCGGCGCGGTCTGGCGGTCAAGATCTTCGAGCTGCTCGGCGGCAAGCCCAACCACCCGGTGGCGGCTGTCCCCGGCGGCTGGTCCAAGCAACTCTGCGAAGACGAGCGCAAACAGATCGAGGAGTGGTCCAAGGAATTGGTGGGGTTGGGCGAGCTGACCCTGAAGGTGTTTGACGACGTGGTGCTGAAAAACGACAAGTATATGGAGCTGGTCACCGGCGACATGTACCGGGTCGAGGTGGGCTACATGGGCTCGGTGGACGAGCAGGAGCGCATCACCTACTACGACGGCACCCAGAAGATCATCGACAGCGACGGCAACCTGGTCGGGACATTCAAGGGCAAGGAATACCTGGATTTCATCTCCGAGCGGGTCCAGCCCTGGACCTACCTCAAATTTCCCTATCAGAAGAAGATCGGGCCGTGGAAGGGCATCGTCGAGGGGCCGGGCACCAACATCTACGCCGTTGGCCCCCTGGCGCGGATGAACATCGTCAAGGGCATGGACACGCCGCTGGCGCAGCTCCATTTCGAGAAATTCCACGCCACCTTTGGCGCCAAGCCGGTGCACAATGTGCTCGCCTACCACTGGGCACGGGCCATCGAACTGCTCAACGCCGCGGAAAAATGTCTGCAGCTCTCCCGCGATCCGGAGATCACCAGCAAAGACATCTGGAACAAGCCGACCTCCTGTCCCGGCGAAGGCGTCGGCGTCATCGAGGCCCCGCGCGGCACCCTGATCCACCATTACTGCACCGACGGCAAGGGCATCGTCACCGACGCCAACCTGATCGTGGCCACCACCCACAACAATGCGCCAATCAACCTGGCGGTGAAAAAGGCGGCCAAGCATTTCATTAAAAACGGCGACGTGTCGCCGGCCATGCTTAACTATGTGGAGATGGCCTTCCGCCCCTACGACCTCTGCCTGGCCTGCGCCACCCACACGGTGACCGGCGGCCAGTCGCCGCTGTTGGTCGAGATCTTCGACGCCAACGGCACCCTGTACAAAACCTTGAAGAATTTCTGATTGTTCAAGGCAAGCAATTCGCGGGTGGGCGTCGGTCGGAGAAATGCTCTGGCAGGCGCCCGGCTCGCCAATCTTTCACCCTAAAGAGGCGCAATGGATACGCAATGCGTGGTGGTCGGCATCGGCAACCCCTATCTCCAGGACGACCGGGCCGGCGTGGTCGTGATCGAGCGGTTGGAACAGGACAACCTGGACTGTCGCACCGAGGTGGTCTACACCGTGGGATTCGAGGTGATGGACAAGATCCGGGGCTGCGAGCGGGCAATCATTGTCGACGCCTGCATGCTCGGCAACGAGCCGGGATCGATCCTTGAGGTCGGTGTGGACGACATTTTTTCCACCCACGCCCTGATCAATTCGCACGCCATCACCCTGGGCACAACCCTGAAGACCGGCTATCTCTGTTTTCCCGAAGAGATGCCGGCGGATATCCGCATCCTGCTGATTGAGGTTAAGGAAATCAAGGAGTTCACCCAGCAGATGTCGCCCGAGGTCGAAGCGGCGGTGGATATTGTGGTGGAACGGATCAAGGGCTTGATCGCGGGCAAGGTTGCGGCAGGATAACCGGGAAATCAGACCCCGCCAGGGTTTTCGCAACAGGCCCACGCGACGGGAAATGCGCAAACCTGTCGAAAACGAAAGGCGTCGAGGACTTGACCATTGCCCCTTGGTTGAGGGGGATGAGAGGGAGAAGGGGCACCTGACGTGGCCCATGACAAACGCCAGCAACAGTCCCTGCGCATCTGCGTCCATTGCATCTGTGTTCCCTTGGGAGCAGCTCACGCGGTGGCGCTTCAGCGTTGAATCAGAGGCGGGCTCTTGACGAACCGAACGGCCGGTATAATTATCTCAAGCACTGTTGTTCACCGCCTGTTGTTTGATCGTCAGACCGTCATTCGTCTCGAATGACATACCCCTTCCATGTCCCAGTGGAGTTTCACACCATGCACACCCTCTCGAAACCAAACAAGAAAACCGTTTTCGCCTCCTGCCTGCTGTGCCTGACGCTGTTGGCCGGCGGGTATCATCCCGTCCACGCCCAGACCGAAGAAGACCTGGCCCTGCTGGATCGTTCCGCCAAGGCCTTCTCCTCGGTGGTCAAAAAAGCCGGTCCAGCGGTCGTCCACGTTGGGGTGGAGAAGGAAACCGCGGCCAAAAACATGGGCCAACTGCCTTCCGATCTGTTCAACGATCCCTTCTTTGAACGCTTTTTTGGCCCGCAGTTCCGCCATCCCCGCGCCAACCCCAGACAGGACAAGCAGACCTTTAAGCAACAGGCCGCCGGTTCCGGTTTTATCATCGCCAGTGACGGCTACATCCTGACCAACAACCATGTGGTGGAAGAGTCCAGCAAGATTACGGTTCGCCTGGCCGACCAGCGTGAATTTCCCGCCAAGGTGGTGGGAACCGATCCGCAGTCGGACGTAGCCATTATTAAAATCGACGCCAAGGATTTGCCGGTGCTGCCCCTGGGCAATTCGGATTCCCTGGAGGTGGGCGAGTGGGTTATCGCCATCGGCAGCCCCTTTGAGCTGAGCCAGACGGTCACCGTCGGCGTGGTCAGCGCCAAGGGCCGCAACCGCATGGGCATCACCGATTACGAAAATTTCATTCAGACCGACGCGGCCATTAACCCCGGCAACTCGGGCGGACCGCTGCTTAACATCCGCGGCGAGGCCGTGGGCATGAACACCGCCATCTTTTCACGTAGCGGCGGCTATATGGGCATTGGCTTCGCCATTCCGATCAACATGGCCAAGAGCATTGAGCAGCAGTTGCGCAAGAGCGGCAAGGTGACGCGCGGCTGGCTGGGCATCCTCATCCAGGATGTCAACGAGGAGCTGGCCAAGTCCTTTGGCGGCAAGGTCGGCGGCGGAGCGCTGATCTCCGAGGTGACCGACGGCTCGCCCGCCCAGAAAAGCGGTCTGCTCCAGGGCGACATCGTCACCGCCATCAACGGCGAGCAGGTCAACGATGTGGCCGATTTACGCAACAAGATCGCCATGACCCCGCCAAACACCGAGTTGAAGCTGCGGATCCTCCGCGATGGTCAGGAAAAAGAGCTGGCGGTGGCTGTGGGCGAACAGCCCGCCGACATGGCCTCGGTGGCCAAGAAGATGACCGGCGCCGCCTTGACCGAACTGGGCCTTTCGCTCCAGGATCTGACCAAGGAAGTGGCCGAGCAGTTCGGGTACAGCAAGGATCAGGGCGTGTTGATTGCCGATGTTGAAGAAGGCAGCGCCGCCGCCCAGTTGGGCCTCCAGGCCGGCCAGTTGGTCGAGGAGGTCAACCGGATCAGGGTCCGCAACCTCAAAGAGTTGCAGCAGGCCCTGAAGAAATCCAACAATCCCAAGCAGGTGCTGTTGCGAATTCGTTCCGGCGAACACAGCCAGTACGTGGTGCTACAGAGCGAATAACCTGTCCCGCCTGCACCGGCTCTACGCCAACGCAAACAGCCGACACGGATCATCCGTGCCGGCTGTTTTGTTATGCCCCTCTCGCGCCCAGCGCGTTCAGTCGCACGATGGCGTGTTCACGCCGATGTGATGTTCGATTTTTTTCAGCAAATCCTGGACGCTAAACGGTTTTTTAATGAGCACTGTTTCCAGGTTTTCGGTCTCCTCGGGCAGAATGTCGGCCGCATAGCCGGACATGAACAGCACCTTGATTTCAGGCCGCATCTCTCTGATCTTGCGGCTCAGCTCCCTGCCGTTGATCTCCGGCATGATCACGTCGGTGAGCAACAGATCGATTGCCTGTTCAGGGTTGGCGCAGATCGCCAGCGCTTCCTGCGGGGTGGCCGCAGCCAACACCGTATACCCGCCTTCCATGAGGATGTCGGTGGCCATCTGGCGCACCGTGTCCTCGTCCTCGACCAGCAGGATTGTGCCGCACCGTTGAACCGTCAGCAACGAGGACGCAGGCTCGACCGGGTCCTGCGGAACCGCCTCGCCGCGGGGGAAAAAGACCTTGAAGGCCGAACCCCGGCCCAATTCGCTCTCCACCAACACCAGTCCCTTGTTCTGGAAAACAATCCCGTACACCGTCGCCAGGCCAAGGCCGGTGCCCTTGCCGGTCTCTTTGGTGGTGTAGAACGGCTCGAAGATGTGCAGCAAGGTGTCCGGGCCCATGCCGCTGCCGGTGTCGCTCACCGTCAACTGCACATAGTCGCCTGCCGCAATCTCGGGATAACGTCGGGCAAAGGCGGCGTCCAAAACAACGTTGCAGGTGTCGACGAGCAATTGGCCGCCGTTGGCCATGGCGTCGCGGGCGTTGACGATCAGATTCATGATCACCTGGTCGACCTGGGCGGGATCCATCAGGATCGGCCACAGATTGTTGGCCAGCCGCAGTTCAAAGCGGATGTCCTCGCGAATCAACCGCCCCAACCCCTTTTTCACCGCTGTGACCAAGGCGTTGAGATCAAGCGCCTGGGGCGCAATCACCTCCTGGCGGGAAAAGGCCAGCAGTTGGCGGGTAATGTCCCGCGACAAAGTCGCCGCCTTGAGAATCTGGTTTACGTAGCTGCGCAATTTGTCCGGGGTGAGGGGCGCACTGAGCATCAGATCGGCGTAGCCGAGGATCACCGAGAGCTGGTTGTTGAAATCATGCGCCACTCCGCCGGCCAATCGGCCGACAGCCTCTATTTTTTGGGCCTGGCGCAGTTGCGATTCCAGATTGCGGCGCTCTCTTTCCTCCTCTTTTTTGCTGGTGATGTTCACCATGACGCCCCGCCGCCACCGGGGCTCGCCGTCCTCGACAACCACGGTGACGAAATCCTGCATCCAGAACACCTTGCCGTTGGGGTCCAGGAATCGGTACTCAAGTTGGTGATCCTTGCCTTGCGCGGTCAAGGCGACGGATTGGGCCTGGGTCTGTTCTCGATCATCCGGATGCAGATGTTCCAGCCAGAACCCCTCCCGGCACCAGTCCGCCGCTGGATACCCCAGCAAGCGTTCCGCCTGCTGACTGACATAGGTGAAGGTCAAGGTTTCGGCGTCGGTTTCCCAGACAATGCCGTCCACCGAGTCGACCAGATTCAAAAACCGGGCGCGTTCGCGGCGCAGCTCCTCTTCGGTGCGTTTCTTTTCGGTAATGTCCCAGGCTATGCCGAGCACGCCCAGGAGATTGCCGGCGGTGTCGTTGACCGGGGTTTTGATCGTTTCCAGCAGCTCCCGGTGGCCGTCGTCGGCATAGGCCACCCACTCTTCATTGACGCTGGGCTGACCGTTGGCGATGGCCTTTTGGTCATTCGCGCGAAAATGATCGGCCTGATCCGCCGAGACAAAGTCATAATCCGTCTTGCCGACGATCTGGCCCTCCAGCGCGCCGAAGAACCGTTCAAAGCGGCTGTTGCAGCTCAGATAGACGCCCGCCGGGTCTTTCATCCAGATCATGGCAGGAACGGTCTGGAGGAGATTGCGCAACCGCGCCTGTTCCTGAATGAGGACGTTTTGCGCCTGCTTCAGTTCAGTGACGTCGCGGGCCATGAAATAGAGGCAAAGCGCTCCCTGGACCTTGATCGGGGTCAAAAACATCAGGGCGTGACGTTGTTCTCCCGATTTTGTGCCGAGGCGAAACGCATAATTTTCCAGCCTGCCCTGGGCGTGCACAATCGCCAGCGCCTCAGTTCGGGCCTGCGCGGTCCATAAGCCCAGCTCCAGCGAGGTGTGGCCGAGCACCTCTTCTCGTTGCCACCCGGTGATGCGGGTGAACCCGTCGTTGATTTCCAGAAAGCAGCCGTCCGCCAGGCGGGTGATTCCGACCATATCCGGCATCAGCTGAAAGATAGAGGCGTATTTTCGCTCGGAAAAACGCAAGGCCTCCTCGACCCGGCTCCGCTCGTCGACCTCCCGTTGCAGTTCCCGGTTGCGCGCCCGAATCCGCGACGGGCGGGCCGTCAACCACCAGATGAAGGTGGCGACGCAGACGCTGTTGAGCGCGCCGATCAGGAACTGCGGCGAGCCTGCGGCCGTCATCCGCGGCCAGCCGCCTTTGCGCGTTGCGCCGAGCTGCCAGGCGCCGCCCGGAATGACCACCTCCATGCAGACCGGCTGCCGCGCAAACAGGTCGGCGTCGCCGCGAATCATCTCGCCTGGCGCGCCTTGACCGTCGATCTTCCGCAACCCGACCTCCAGGGTCGCCGTTGAACGCACCTGGCTGGCGTCGAGCAGGGCGTCGACATTGGTCACCACCGACACAATGCCCCAATATCTGGGCGCGGATCCGGGGTCGGCCCCGACCGGGGTGAAAATCGGGACGCGGGCGATCAGGCCGACGCCGCCCTGCACCAGTTGATGGGGCCCGGAGAACACCGCCTTGCGGGTCTCCATGGCCTGCCGCACGGCCGCGTACTGTTCTGGCCGCGAGGCGTAGCGCAAGCCGATGGCCTGACGGTTGCCCTCCAGGGGATAGATCATGGCCATGGTGTTGTCCGGGGCAACGCCAATGTTGCGAATTTGGGGATGCCCCTTGATGGCCTGCCGCGCCAGGGCCTCGAACAGATCCTGCTGGATGCCGCCCTGGTGGGCAATCACCTCGGCAAGCCCTGAGGTGGCGCTGAACACCGTATTGACGCCTCCCTCCAGGCGGGCGCGGACAGCGGCAAGGTCGTTGATTGTCTGGCTGCGGGCCTCGCTGACCCGCCGCTCGGTTTCCAGCAGACCGACGCGCCAACTGACCGCCAGGCCCAGAATGAGGCTCAAGCCGGCCATTATCCAGGGATTCTGGGTCAGCCGGGCAATGCGGGGTACTGTCTTTTTTTGCGGCACCTGCACCTCCAAAAACGTCTTGGTTCTGAGGACCAACATCGGAGAACTGCCGTGAAACCCTTGGAATCTATAGCCTGAAGAATAGCAGGGGCGGAGTCAATGTCAAGCCGCTTGCCAAGCCGCTTGTGAAAGGCGCGCACCGCCTCTTTTCCGTTGCCGGGCGCGGCGGCCTACAATAGTATGGCAGCCTGGATGGAAACGGTTTGGCGAAGAGCAAAGGAGAACACAATGCGCATCCACGCCTTGCAGCACGTTGATTTTGAAGGACTGGGCCATATCGGCGCCTGGATCGAACATCAGGGCCATCCGCTGACCCTGACTCGCCTGTTTGCCGGCGATCCCTTGCCCCGGCTGGAGGACTTTGACCGGCTGGTGATCATGGGCGGGCCGATGAACATCTACGAAGACGACCGCTACCCTTGGCTGGCGGCCGAACGGGCCCTGATCCGGGCGGCGGTTGAGGCCGGCAAATCGGCAATCGGCATCTGTTTGGGGGCGCAACTGCTGGCCGACGCCCTGGGTTCCAAGGTTTATGCGGGGGCGAACAAGGAAATCGGCTGGTGGCCGATCAGACTGACCGGGCCGGCCGGGGACGAGAAGGATGCTGGACTGCTGGCCGGCCTGCCCGAGCAACCGACGGTGTTTCACTGGCACGGCGACACCTTTGACCTACCCCAAGGCGCGGTTCATCTGGCCGAGAGCGAGGGCTGCCGCAGTCAGGCCTTTGTGTTCGACAACCGCATTCTCGGCCTCCAGTTTCATCTGGAATCCACCCCGGACACCGTGCGCGCCATCCTGGCCCACTGCGGCCATGAACTGATCCCGGCACGCTACGTCCAGAGCGAGGCCGAGATTCTGGCGAGCGATCCGGCGCTGTTTGCGAACATCAACCGGATGCTGGAAACCCTGCTCAACCGCTTGGCATAGCCTTGAAGAAGAAGGGCGGCGTTATTTTTGCTGCTCTTTGAACCGCACCAATGAGGCGAGCAAATCGCAGCAGGGCGTCCCTACTCCGTATTTTCGGCCCTGGGCCGCGACATAACCGACCATGGCCTCGACCTCGGTCGGTTTGTTGTTTTCCAGATCCTGGAGCATGGAGGCGCGGTGGTTATAGGTGGCCGGAACCAGTTGGCCGTAAAACACCTTCTGATAGGCGGCCGCATTGGGCCAGGGGGTGGTCCCGCCCATGGCTGCGATCACGGCAAAGGTTTCTTCGATCACCTGATCCATGATCATCCGGGTTTCAACGCTGTCGGCCAGGGCGCCGTAATGGACGCCAAGGACCGCGCCCAAGGGATTGAGGGCGCAGTTGTAGAGCAGTTTGGCAAAGAGCGACTGGTAGACGTCGTCCACGGCGATGCTGGGCAGGCCGGCATGGGCCAGCGCCTCGGCCAGCCGTTTGGCCGCTCCGGGGATGGCGCCGCGCACGCAGCCGCCGACATGGACGGCATCGGCCGAAACGGTGATTCGCACCGATCCGGGCCGCTCGATCTCAAAGCCGGTGATCACCCGGCCTGCCAGGCTGCGTTCACGGCCCAACCGTTCCCCCAGTTTTTCCAGGTTGCCGCACCCATTCTGCAGCGACGCCACCGGGCAGTAGCAGTCCCGCATGCCGGCAATCTCGGTGATGGCCCGGTCGGTGTCGTAGGTCTTGGTGGTGAGCAGGACGGCGTCGTACTCGCCGCCGTTTCGCCCCTTGAGGCTGGCAAGCAGGCCCAACTGGTTGGCAGCAACCCTATATTCTCCAAAGATGCCGGTCACTTCCAGGCCCGATGTTTTCAGTGCGTCGACAAAACGCGGCCTGAGCAGCAGATCGACCCGGTGGCCGTCCGCCGCCAGCATGCACCCGATGGCCTGGCCCAACGCCCCGGCCCCATAAATCAAAAAACGCATTGCATTCTCCTTGGCGCTCCTCCTCGCTCTTGCCGGAACACCTGAAAAATCGTACATTCAACGCCCGAATACTCCGGCCGGCGCGGGCGTATTGCGATTTCCGGCCTTTGCTTCTACTTTTGCCTTTGCTTTGCGGACGACCAACGTGGAACTGATCATCATCGCCGCTGTTGCCGGCATGGCCGGAATAGCCGGAATACCCGCCAACCGGGGGGTCATCGGCCTGCATAATACCATCCCCTGGCGGATACCGGAAGACATGGCCCATTTTAAAGCGACCACCATGGGCCATCCCCTGATCATGGGCCGCAAAACCTATCTCTCGCTCGACGGGCCCCTGCCGGGACGGCGCAACATCGTGGTCAGCGCCAACCCCCGGTTCCGGCCGCATCCGGACTGCCTGTCGGCGTTGTCCCTGCCTGCCGCCGTCGACCTCTGCGCTGGCGCGGACAAGGTTTTTGTCATCGGCGGCGAGCAGCTCTACCGCGCGGCCCTGCCCCTGGCCGACACCCTGATCCTCACGCTGATCGACCTGGAGTACGAGGGCGACGCCTTTTTCCCTGATTTTGCCGATCTCCCCTTCCGGCTGGTCGACAGCCGTCCGCTGGGGGCCGCCGTGACCGCGAACGTCAACACCTACCGCAGGGTGGAAGCTGTCCCCCATCCATCCAGCCCGGCCTGATCGACTTTTCCCCACAAGTCAGGGAATGGGGTGGGCATTTGCCCTGCTTTTATGCTACACAAGGAACCATGCGACGATTTTTTCTTCCAGCCCATGCCCGCACCGACGACCGAATCGCCCTGACCGGACCCGAAGCCCGCCACATCGCCTCGGTGCTGCGCCTCAGGCCGGGACAGGCCGTTGAGTTTTTCGACGGCCAGGGCGGCGTCTTCGCTGCGGTTTTGCAGACGGCGGACAAAAACCAGGTGACCGCGATCATCACCGGGACGCGACAGGAAGACACGGCTGTCCGCTTGCCGCTGACCCTGGCCCAATGCCTGCTTAAGGGCAAGAAAATGGATCTGCTGGTGCAGAAGGCCACCGAACTCGGCGTGCAGGCCTTTCAGCCGGTGGTGTCCCGATACTGCGAAAACCATGGCGCCCGCGACCATCAGGAGGAGCGCTGGCGCCGAATCATGATCGAGGCCTGCAAGCAAAGCCATCGCACCCTGCCGATGACCATCCTGCCGGCGGCTGAGCTTGCGCAGATCGATTTTGCGCCCTTTGTCCATCGGTTGGCCGCCTGGGAAGAAGAGCGTCAGGCGCCGCTGCCGACCAATTTCGCCGATCATCCCGGACCGATCTGCCTGCTGCTGGGGCCCGAAGGCGGCCTGCACGCCGACGATCTCCAGGCGCTGCGCCAGGCCGAGTTCACCACCTTTTCCCTGGGACCACGCATCCTGCGCGGTGAGACGGCCGCCCTGGCCGCGGTGTCCATTGTCCAGTACCTCGCCGGGGCGCTGCAACCGGCCGCAGGCTGCAATCCAGACTCCAATCCGTTTGTAATGCTGTGAACAGCCGTCTGCGCACGGCGCCGCACTTCCCGCACCCCTTGTCTTTTCCCCTGTCCGCACGCCCATGAGAGCTGTTGTCCAACGCGTCAGCACCGCACAAGTCGAGGTCGACCAGCAGACCACCGGCGCCATTGCCGAGGGGTTGCTGGTCCTGCTCGGCGTCCACCGCGCCGACACCGAAAAGGATCTGACCTGGATGGTCGAAAAAATCCAGCATCTGCGCATTTTTGAAGACGACCAGGGGCTGATGAACCGCTCGCTGACCGACATTAAGGGCGAGCTGCTGGTGGTTTCCCAGTTCACCCTCTACGGCGATTGCCGCAAGGGCCGCCGCCCCTCCTGGAACGAGGCGGCGCCGCCCGAACTGGCCCGGAGTCTCTACGATCAGTTCATCGACTGCTGCCGTCTGCGCGGCATTCCCGTCCAGGCCGGCGTTTTCCAAGCCATGATGCAAGTTTCCTTGACAAATTCCGGTCCGGTCACCATTTTGTTGGATTCCCATAAAACTTTCTGAAAACGGAGCATTATGACCTCGTTTGCCCTTGGCTCGACCTACCACGGCTTTGTCCTTGAACGGAAGGAATTCATTCCTGAAATTCATTCCACAGTGTTGCTTTTTACCCACGCGGTGTTGGGCTGTCAGGCCCTGGCGATTAAAAATCAGGACGTCAACAAGACCTTCTGCGTCTCGTTCATGACCGTGCCCGAGGATTCCACCGGCGTGGCTCACATCCTGGAGCACTCGGTGCTGATGGGGTCGGAGAAATATCCGGTTCGGGACGTGTTCGGCGAGATCAACAAGGGCGGGCTGATGACCTTTCTCAACGCCATGACCGGATCGGACACCACCTGGTATCCCTTTGCCACCCGCAACCTCAAGGAATACTTCAGCATCATGGACGTCTACTGCGACGTGGCGTTCAACCCGCTGCTGCTCAAATCAACCTTTGAGCAGGAGGGCTGGCATTACCACCTTGAAAACAGCGACGACCAGGTGCAGTTCATGGGCGTGGTGCTCAACGAGATGAAGGGCGCCTTTTCCGATCCGATCCGAGCCCTGTTCCACCACACCTACCAGGGACTGATGCCGGAATCGACCTATGCCCACGAATCGGGCGGCGATCCCCGTCGCATCCCCGAGCTGAGCTACGAGCAGTTCGTTGCTTTTCACCGCTCCCACTACCATCCCTCCAACAGCACCTTTTTCTTCTACGGCGATGCGCCGCTTGACCAGGAACTGGCCTTTGTCCAGGAGAATTTCCTGGCCAAATTCCCGCAGCCGGTGGCCAAAGCCCGGATCAAGGAGGGCTTGGACGTGACCGCGCCGCTGAACATCGAGGACAGCTATCCGGTGCAGCCGGGCAGCCCCCTTGAGCAGAAAACCTTCATGGCCATCAGCTCGGCCGTGGGCACGGTCCAGGACCGCAAACTCAACGCCGCCTTTCAGATCATTGCCAACATCCTGTTCAACTCCGACGGCTCGCCGCTCAAAAAAGCGGTGATAAACGCCTCTTTATGTAAAGATTTCGGGGGGTTGTTTCTCTCGAACTCCAGCATCAGAACCCTGATGATCACCTACCTGGTCGGCACCGACCTGGAAAAGCGGGAACATTTTCGCGCCCTCTACCAGGCCACCCTGACCCGGATGGTTGATCAGGGACTGGACCGGGATTTGATGCTCTCTGAATTGAACAAATATGAATTTTCGGTGCGGGAGGAGATGAACAAGGCCCAGCGCGGCCTGGATCTGATTGGCAAGGCCCTGCCCGCGCTCAAGCACGGCATGACGCCCTTTGACGCCCTGCAGATCGACGCCCTGCTGGCGGAAATCCGCAAGGACGCCACCGAGAACGGCTATTTCGAGCAACTGATCCGTACCCACCTGTTGGACAACCCAGCCACGGTTACGGTGACCCTGGCCCCGGACCCGGAAAAAATGGCGCAGAATCTGGCGGAAGAACAGCAGCGGCTGGCGGCCTTTGCCCAGTCGCTTGACGCCGCCGGACGCACCCAGTTGGTTGAGCGCACCCAGGAACTGATGGCCCTGCAGGCCGAACAGAATTCAGCTGAGGATCTGCGCCGCCTGCCCCGGCTTTCGCTCGACGATCTCGACGCCCGCCCGCCCTTTCACGCGGTGCTGCCTTCAACCCTCGGCGGGTCGGAATTGCTGATCAACGATCTTGAAACCAACGGCATCTGCTATCTGGACTTCGGCCTCGACTGCTCAGCCCTGCCGCTGGAACTGCTGCCGTATCTTGATCTGTTCGCCACCGTCCTCACCGAGATCGGCACCGAGACCAAGGATTACATGCAGTTCGCCAAGGCGATCAACCTTTGCACCGGCGACTTCTCGCACGCCTTCCAGGTCTACGTGCGGGCCGACGACCGCAACACGGTCCGGCCGATTCTCTGGCTGCAGATCAAGGCCCTGTCGTCCTATCTGGAGCAGGCGATTGCCCTGCTTACCGAGGTGCTGACTTCGGTTGATTTCTCCGACGAGCATCACATTGAGGAGATCGTCCACCGGGAATACGCCTGGGCGGAACATTCGGTGCAGAGCGAGGGGTACAGCCTGGCCTCGACCCGGGCCTTTTCCCACCTGAGCCGGGCCGGACAGTACAACGAGCATGTCCATGGCGTCCGGGCCTATCTGCACCTCAAAAACCTGGCCGGCAACTATGAAGCCGAAGAGGCCAAACTGCATGCGGCGCTCAAACAGATTCGCGAGCTGCTCTTCCGGCGGCAGGGGCTGATTGTCTCGGTCACCGCCGAGGACAAGGACATCCGCCGCTTCCAGGATCTGGGGCTGTCGGTTGTCCAGTCCCTGTCCGACCGGACGCTGCCCGCGGCGCAACCGCAGTTCGCAGCCACGCCCACCAGCCAGGGTTTCACCACCTCGGCCGAAATGGTCTACAACGTCCAGGCCTGCACCCTCTTTCCGAACACGGCGCGCTACAACGGCTCGTTTGAGGTGCTCAGGACCTGGCTTTCGCGGGATTATCTGTGGAATACGGTGCGGCAGATGGGCGGGGCCTACGGTTGCTTCATCCAGTTCAACCATCTGACCGGCAATTTCGGCATGGTCAGCTACCGCGATCCGCAGGTGAAAAAGACCTTCGAGGCCTACGAGGCCCTGCCCGGCGTGATCAGCGGCCTGGAATTGTCTGCGGAGTCGTTGCAGCAACTGATCGTCGGCGCCTATGGTTCGGCCACCCCGCATCAGGGCCCGGCCACCAGGGGCGCCGCCGCCCGCAACGACTATCTGGCCGGCATCACGCCCGCCTTCCGCCAGCAACGCATTGAGGAGATTGTCCGCACCAGCGCCGGCGACCTCCGCAGCTTTGCGCCGCTCTTTGAACAGCTGCAGGCCTGCCGCTATCGGGCGACCATCGGCAGCCGCGAGAAAATTGAACAGGACAAAACCCTGTTCAGCGACATCGCCGAGCTGTAACCCTCAACCGGCTGTCAGCCCGCCTTGGGGGTTGACAGCCGGTCCACCACCTGGCCGTAATACGGCCCATCCTCGCCAAGCTCCATCGCCCTGCCCATGCGGCATTCCAGCTTGGTCCGCAAGCAGCTGATCTTCTTCAACTGCCTCACCTTCTCTCGTTCATCCGTGCAGGTTACCAGCAGCTGCTCCAGCCGGGTGATCTCCTGTTGCACCGCCACTTCCTCGGGCACATAGCCGGCGTTTTTCAGCAGCCGATAGGCCATGCGCAGGTCTGCCGGCACATGGGCCATGTCGTCCGGCGGCAGGGGTTTGTTTTTCCAGTGGCTGAGGTCGGGGATCGTGCCCTCTTCCATGGCCTGCTGAATTTTTCGTTCCGCGATTTGCTGTATTATCGAAAGCATGGCCTCTTCTCTCTTTCCCTTGTGTCTCTGTTGCCAGTCGTTACAATAGAGATGTTTACCCTGTAACCGCAGCGCTGCTGCCCGAATAGTTGAGCACAAAAAGGAGATGTGTATGAAAAAACGAAGTGTGCTGGTTGTCGCCGTGAGCCTGTTTGCGGCCGGGTCTCTGGCCTGGGCCGATGACCTGCCCTGGGAGATGAAACTGCCGTTCAAAGAGGCCGCCATTCAGTACGAGCTCACCGGCAGCGAGCAGGGCAAGGAAACCCTGTACGTCAAAGACTACGGTCAACGGCGGGCCGAACACCACAAGGCGACCACCATGGTCATGGGGATGAGCAACCCGTCTGAGACCCTTGAGCTCACCGACCCGGACTGGATCACCACCTACAACCTGATCGACAAGACCGGCGAAAAGACCTCAAACCCCCGCAAAATTTACCAGGCCGAATATAACAAATTCAGCGCCGCTGAGAAAAAGAATTTTGAGAAGAACGCCAAGGAACTCGGCGCCGGCATGATGGGCTCGTTCGGCGGTTCGGTCAAGCAAAAGGCCGAGAAGGTGCTGGGCTATGACTGCGACGTTGCCGCCATCGGCGGCGGCATGTCCACCGTTTCCATGATCCACAACACCGACGTGCCGCTGCGTTCGGAAGTTTCGGTGATGGGCATGAAAAGCGCCAACGTCGCGATTAAGGTCGACACCGGCGCCGTGCCCGACAGCGCCTTTGCCCCGCCCGCCGGCATTACTGCTGTGTTCAACCAGGAGGCGGAAACCATGATGACCGGTATGGTGCAGCAGGCCATGGACACGCTCAAACAACCAGACGGGGCAAAGAAAATGCAGCAGATGGGACAATCCATGGTCCCCGGCGGCATGCAGCAAGGGATGGAGGCCGAGGGGATCAGCAAGGAGGATCAACAGGCGATGATGCAACAGATGCAGGAAGCGATGCAGCAAATGCAGCAGGTGAAGCCGCAGCAGTGAACAAACGATCAGCCCCCGCCAGCAGCAGCTTGCGGGGGCTTTTTACGGTTACTTCTGGAGAATGGTGTCCCGCTTGAAGTCCTGATCGTTCTTTTCAGGATAGTCGAGAATGTAATGCAGCCCGCGCGATTCCTTGCGCTGGCTGGCGCTCTGCACAATCAGATCGGCGATCACCGCCAGGTTACGCAACTCCACCAGATCGGGGGTGAGCAGGTAATCGTAGAAATGCTCTTTGATCTCTGTGAGCATCCAACTTAAGCGGGTCTGGATCAGGTCCAGCCGCTTTTTCCGCCGCACAATCCCCACATAATCCCACATCAACTGCCGCACCTGATCCCAGTTGTGCTTGATCAGAATTGACTCGTCGAGCAGGGCGGCGCCGCCGGTCCGCCAGGGCTCAATCTCGATTTTTTCCAGGGTGCGGGTCGAGGCGATTTGCCCTTCAAGCAGATGGGCCGCCCGATGGGCAAAGACCACCGCCTCGAGCAACGAGTTGGAGGCCAAGCGGTTGGCCCCATGCAGGCCGGTGCAGGCGGTCTCGCCCAAGGCCATCAGGTTGGTGATGGAACTGCGGCCCCACTCGTCGACCAGCACCCCGCCGCACATGTAGTGCGCCGCCGGCACCACCGGAATCGGCTTTTGGGTCAGGTCCACCCCGTACTGTTTGCAGGTTTGGTAGATGTTGGGAAACCGCTCTTGGAGAAAGGCGGCCGGCTTGTGGGTGATGTCGAGGAACACGCAGTCGGCGCCGGTGGCCTTCATCTCGGCGTCGATGCCGCGCGCCACGGCGTCGCGGGTGGCGAGGTCGCCGCGCGGATCGTACTTCTTCATAAAGGGTTCGCCCTGCTGATTGATCAGGATGCCGCCCTCGCCGCGCACCGCTTCCGAGATGAGGAAATTTTTCGCCTCCCGGTTAAAAAAGCAGGTGGGATGAAACTGAATGAACTCGAGATTAGCCACCTTGGCCCCAGCTCGGTAAGCCATGGCCACGCCGTCGCCGGTGGCGATGTCGGGGTTAGTGGTGTAGAGATAGACCTTGCCGCAACCGCCGGTGCACAGCACCGTGACGCCGGCGATGCGCGTCTCGACCTCGCCGGTCAACCGGTTGAGCACATAGGCCCCCAGGCAGCGGTCGCCGTTGGTTCGTTCCTGCCCACGCGCCTTGGACTCAATCAGCAGATCAATGGCCAGATGATTTTCCAGCACTTCGATGTTGGGATTGACCGCAATCTGCTCCAGCAACGCCCGTTCGATCTCCTTACCGGTGAGGTCAAAGGCGTGGGCAACCCGGCGCGCCGAATGGCCGCCCTCCATGCCCAGATCAAACCCCTTGCCGTCCTTGCCCTTTTGAAACCGGACCCCCAGATCCATCAACTCCCGCACCCGATCCGGGCCTTCGGTGGTGACGATGCGCACGATCTCTTCATTGCACAATCCATCCCCTGAGCAGAGGGTGTCGGCAATGTGGGCGTCGACCGTATCCTCGACCGACAACACCGCCGCCACCCCACCCTGCGCCAGGTTGGTTGCCGTGTCGGCTTTTTTCTTTTTGGTGATCAAAGTGACCTTGGAAAACTGCGCAACCTTCAACGCAAACGAAAGCCCCGACACACCGCTTCCAACAATGAGTACATCGCTATAATCCGTCATACAAGGGTCCCGCGCCGGCAATGTTTCACGTGAAACATGGGCAAAGTGATTAGGAAAGCAAGAGAACTGTTCTCTGGGAAGCGAGAGTATAGTATACTCTTCGGATGTTTCATCAACAAAGAGCCGTCAGGAGAAAAATTACATTGGACACACAAATTGTCGCGCTGGCGAACCAGAAAGGCGGGGTGGGCAAGACCACTACGGCCTTAAACCTTGCCGCCGTATTGGCGGACAAGGGCAAAAAGGTGCTGCTGGTCGATTCCGACCCCCAAGGCAACGCATCCAGCGGGGTGGGTGTTTTTAAGACCAACGAAGACAAAAACATCTACAGTTGCTACACCGGCGCCAAAGAGGCGGTAGACTGCATCCTGCCCACCCAGCTGAAAAATCTCTCGATCCTGCCGGCCTCGATCAATCTGGTCGGGGTCGAGGTGGAGTTGATCAGCCAGGACAATCGAGAAAAACGCCTCAAAACCATCCTCCGATCAGTGAAGGAAAATTTTCAGTACATCCTGATCGATTGTCCGCCGTCGTTGGGCATCCTCACCATCAACAGCTTGACCGCCGCTGACTCGGTGCTGGTTCCGTTGCAGTGCGAATATTTTGCCATGGAGGGGTTGGCGCAACTGATCCAGACCATCCGCAAGGTCAAGAAAAATCTCAACCGCGAACTGTTCGTTGAAGGGCTGCTGCTGACCATGTATGACCGGCGCAACCGGCTGACCCATTCGGTGGCCAGCGAAATTCAAAAGCATTTCGGCGAGCAGGTCTACGACACGGTGATTCCGCGCAACGTCCGCCTCAGCGAAAGCCCCAGCCACGGACAAACGATTATCGAATATGATCCGGGATGCAGCGGCGCCAAGGCCTACAAGCAACTGGGCGCGGAATTCCTCAAACGAGCCAAAGCGAGGGCCTAAGGTATGGTGAAAAATGTGTTGGGCCGGGGCGTTGGCGCATTGCTGCCTGAAGACAGCCTGGACGAGGCGGATAAATTTTTCATGTGTGATATCGACAAGATATCTCCTAATCCCAACCAGCCGCGCAGCCATTTCGACGCGGACAAGTTGCAGCAGCTGGCCGATTCCATCCGCGAGAAAGGGGTGATTCAGCCGCTGCTGGTCGTCCGGGCTCACGGCAACCGCTACACCCTGATTGCCGGCGAGCGGCGGCTCCGGGCCGCCAAGCTGGCGGGCCGCGACGAGGTGCCGGTGGTGGTGATGGACGAGACCAGCGACAACGAGAGCCTGGAGTTGGCCCTGATTGAAAACATCCAGCGCCATGATCTCAATCCCATTGAAGAGGCCCAGGCCTATACGCGCCTGATGGAGGAGTTCCGTCTCACCCAGGAAGAGGTGGCCAAAAAGGTGGGCCGCCAGCGCTCCACGGTCGCCAATGTGCTGCGCCTGCTCCATTTGCCGAAAACCCTGCAGGACGACGTCGTCCAAGGGGTGATCAGCGAGGGCCATGCGCGGGTGCTGCTGCGGATCAAAGATCAGCCGGAACAGTTGCAGGAGGTCCGCGACCGGATCGTCAACGAGGAGTTGTCGGTGCGGGCGGCGGAACGGCTGTGCAATAAAAAACCGCAGCCGCCCGAGCCCAAGGCAAGCGAAACGCCGACGCCGCAACCGGAAGGGGTGCCGCAGGCCTACTGCGCCGCCCTGCTCAACCAGTTGACCAACCAACTGCACACCAAGGTCCGGATTGTCCAGCAGGGCCAGCGCGGCAAGTTGGAGATCGAATACTACTCCAGCGACGACCTCAACCGGTTGGTCAGCCTGCTGGCGCGCTAGCCTCCCATGCAGCCGGATCGCGGAGCGCGCATGCCATTGACCACGGAGACAACGGCCAGGCTGCGCAAAACGCCGCTGGTTTTGCTGGTCGTCTTCCTGGCGTTGTTTCTCCTTGGCGTCGCCCTGGACGAACCGCTGCGAGTGCTGGAACAGGCCCGCTCGATCTGCCTGGAATGCATCGGCATCGGATGAGTGCGCCGCCCATGGAAACCCTGCGTAAATGGATCCAGGCCCTCTGGTTTTTCCTCACCAACGGCTTCTGGGGCTTTCCGGTCAGCGGCACGCTGTACCAGGGGCCGTTGAAGGTGCTCTGCTCGCCCGGCCTCAACTGCTATTCCTGCCCGGCCGCCACCACCTTCTGTCCCATCGGCAGCCTGCAGCAACTGCTCATGGGCGTGCGGCTGTCGCTGCAGGCCGGGCAGATCTATGTGGGAACCTATGTCCTGGGCTGCATGGGGCTCCTGGGGACCCTATGCGGCCGATTCATCTGCGGTTGGGCCTGTCCCTTTGGGTTGCTCCAGGAGTGGCTGCACCGGATTCCCTCGCCCAAATACGGCGTGCCCAGGGTATTGCGATGGGGCAAGTATCTGGTTTTGCTGCTGATGGTGGTGGTGCTGCCGCTGGTGGTGGTCGACAGTTTCGGCATGGGCAAACCCTGGTTCTGCAAATTCCTCTGTCCGGCCGGCACGCTTGAGGCCGGCGTGCCCATGCTGCTGCTGAGTCCGGATCTGCGACCGGCCGCCGGCCTCCTCTACCTGCACAAGTTGATCGTGCTGATTGCGGTGCTCCTGTGGAGCGTCGTCTCCTCGCGTCCCTTCTGCCGCACCCTGTGTCCGCTGGGGGCTTTTTACGGCCTGTTCAACCGGTTCAGCCTGATTCAGTTGAAATTTAACGCGGATGCCTGTACAAAGTGCGGGGCATGCCGCCGGGTCTGCCCGGTGGACATCCGGGTTGAGCAAACGCCCAACAGCGCCGAATGCATTCGCTGCCTGCGCTGCTGCACCGAGGTATGCCCAACCGGCGCGCTCACCCTCGACATCGCCGGTTTTGGCGTGCGCATGACGCCAAGCGCGCCGGCGGCGTCCGATGAACCCATCCAGCAAGGAGCCCGGTCATGACCATGCGACACACCGTTATCTCCATTGCCTTTTCCTTCCTTCTGCTGGCGCGGACAGCCGTCGCCGCCGAAATGGTTGCCATTGCCGGCGAGGACATCAACATGCGCTCCGGCCCTGGAACGGAGCAGGAAATCCTGTGGAAGATCGGCGACGGTTTTCCGGTGGAGGTGGTTGGCTCCAAGGGCGAATGGCTGGAGGTCAAAGATTTTGAAGGCAGCACCGGTTGGGTCCACAAAAAGACCACCCAGAAAACGCCGCACATGATCGTCAAGGCCAATAAAGGAACCGAGCAACAGATCAATGTCCGCAGCGAACCGAACACCAAGGGGCAGGTCGTGGCCAAGGCCAATTACGGGGTGGTGTTTAAAACTGTGGAGAAGAAGGACGGCTGGGTCAAAGTGGAGCACGGCCAGGGCGTAACCGGGTGGGTGGAAGGCAGCCTGCTCTGGGGTTTTTAAGCAACAGCTTGTTTTTTGGTGTAGAGGCTAGAGGCAGAGGTTAAGCGTTTTAATTTTCATCGTTCCATTCTATCCGCTCGGCGCCGTTTTGCTCGGTTGGGTTGCGAGGCTCTGGAAATATGTACGACGTAACCCGATCCATTCCCATGATTCCCGATAAACAGCTCATTCGGCTCCGCTTCGAGCAGGCCGCAGCCACCTATGAACAGCAGGCCACCGTGCAGCACCGGGTGGCCGAACGGTTGCTGACCTTGCTGGCCGACGCCGCGCCCGGATTGCAGCCGCAACACATCCTTGAGATCGGCTGTTGCACCGGACTGCTCACCGAAAAGGTGCTGACCCGCTATCCGGGGACTGTACACCTCACGGTCAGCGATCTGGTGGCCGCCTTTGAACAGTGCGTGTGCCGCAAGATCGGCGCCCTGGCCGACAACATCACCTTCCTGGCCGGCGACATTGAAACCGTCCGCCTGCCGTCGCGCTACGACCTGATCATCTCCTCCTCAACCCTGCACTGGGTGCACGATCTGCCTGAACTGTGCAGAAAATTCCACCGCCACCTGCAACCCGACGGCGTCCTCGCCTTTTCCCTCTACGGCAAGGACAACCTGCGGGAAATCCGTTCAGTGACCGGCATGGGCCTGGCCTACCGCGATCTGGAGCAACTGCAGACCGTGGTCGGCGAGAAGTTTGAGATCCTGGCCGCCGAAGAGGCCCGGGAAACCCTGTGGTATCCTGAGCCCATCGCAGTGCTGCAGCACCTGCGGGCCACCGGCGTCAACTCCATTGGTCAGCAGGCCTGGACGCGACGGCAGGTCAACGCTTTCATCGCCGATTACAAAAGCCAATTTTCCGGCGACCAGGGCGTCCGGCTGACCTATCACCCCATGTTCATCGTGGCGCGCCCCCGGTCATAGGCTTGGCCGTGGCGGATCGCGCCGCCAACACCCAGAGCAACAGGCACGCGCATGACCCCTCCCCATTACACCATCGCCGTGGGCGGCATCGACACCGACGTCGGCAAATCCTACGTCACCGGGCTGTTTGCCCGCTGGCTGGTCCAGCAAGGCCGCAACGTCACCACCCTGAAACTGGTGCAGACTGGCTGCAGCGAAACCTCGGACGACATCCTGCTGCACCGCAAACTGATGGGCCAGCCGCTGAGCGAATTCGACCGCGACGGAACCACCTGCCCCTACCTGTTTCCCTATCCAGCCTCTCCGCTGTTGTCGGCGCGCATGGTGGGCAAAGAGATTGACCCGGCGGTGTTGGACCAGTCTCTAACCACCCTGCAAACCCGCTATGAATGGCTGCTGGTGGAGGGCGCCGGCGGCCTGTTGGTGCCCCTCAATCCCAACCTGTTGCTGCTGGACTATTTCGCCTCCCGCAACCTGCCCCTGCTCCTGGTCTGCTCGCCGCGCCTGGGCTCGATCAACCACACCCGCCTCAGCCTTGAGGCCGTCAAAAACCGCAACATCCCCCTGCTTGGTTTGGCGTACAATCTCTTTGGCGACCATCCCCGGGAGATTGTTCAGGACACGCTGCGCGAATGCCGCAAGGCCCTGGTTGATTACGGATTTGCCGACACCCTGGTCCTGGTGCCCGATCTCAAAGAAAGCGCCTCAGCCGCCTGGCAAACACTGGCAACCGCCGCCGCCCGCCTCGCATAAGCATTTCATCCCACCGTTTTCCGCCTCTGCAAGGGACGGGAAACGGCTGCAACTTCCTGTCTTCCGATTGAAACCATCCCGTCCGCGCGCTTTGAGCATCGAATCGCGTGGAATCAACTGCGATGCTGCTCCTCGCGGCGGCTCTGCCGTTTGGTCAGGCCGGCGCCAAGGTTGCGGCGTTCGTCGGGCAGATGGGTGACGTGGGCGCTGATCGCCGGCGGCAAGACCCTCCCTTTGATTACCAGAATGTCGGCGGCCAAGCTGTCGGCCGCCTCGCCTTTGTCCCAACCCTTGTGTTCCACCAGATAGCGAAACAGCAGTTCAGCCAGACGGGGCAGGCCAATCTGCCAGGTGGCGCGGGTTTCCTGGTAAAGCCAGCGGGAAAAATCAAGGAAACTGTGGAACACGTCGCCATCCGGCCAGAGCAGCCGGACGGTGCGGCCAAAATTGCCGCTGTTGTAAACCAAATCCCAAAATCGGGCCAGCCGCTTCATCTCCTGCATCCGGGCAAAGGGGATCAGGTCGTTGTGCAGGATTTCGTAGGGCGGGTCCGGCGAATAGATCATGCCGTATGTGTGATCATGGCGGCTAAGGGTTGTGCCGGAGAGTTTTTTGAGGATGCCGATCTGGATCTCGCCCCGGGTCAGACCGGCCAGGGCGTTGAGATTGGCGCCGAACTGGTCGATGGATTCGCCGGGCAGGCCGACGATGAGATCAACATGGAGGTGGGCGGTGGTGGCCTGTTCGAGGAAGGCGAGATTGTCCCGAATCCGGTCGAAATCAAGCCGCCGGCTGATGTTGGCGGCGGTCGGGGGATGCAGGGTTTGAATGCCCACCTCCAGTTGCAGGGCGCCGGCGGGAAAACGCTGCAGCCGCTCTTTGAGGGCCTCGGGAAAATGGTCCGGAATCACCTCGAAATGAACGTGAAAGGGCGGCTCCTTGACAAGAAAAAAGTCGAGGATGCGGCCGGCGGCGACCAGGTTGCAGTTGAAGGTCCGGTCAACGAATTTAAAGGTCCGCGCTCCCCGGCGCCAGAGCTCTTCCATCTCAGCCAAGAAGGCGTCGACGGCAAAGGGCCGGACCTGTTTATCGATGGAGGAGAGGCAGAATTCGCAGGTAAAGGGGCATCCGCGCGAGGCCTCGACATAGGTAAGTCGGTGGGCTAGGTCCTCGTCGGTGTAGAAAGGGTACGGCGAGGTCAGGTCTTCAACCGCAGGCGGCGCGGCCGGGATCAGCTTTTCCGGGGGCGGCGCGCCGGCGAGCAGGGCCGCGCAGAGCGTGTGAAAGGCCAGCTCGCCTTCGCCTTGAAGGAGATAATCGGCCTCGCTCAGATCCACCCGCAGGGGCAGGTGGCTGACCTCCGGCCCGCCGAGAACCACGCAGACTTCCGGGGCCACCCGCTTGAGCATCCCCACCAGTTGCCGCACCTGGGCCGCGTTCCAGATGTAGACGCCGATGCCGACAATCGCGGGCTGCGAGGCGAGAATCTTCTCCGCCATATCAGCGATCTGATCGGTGAGGCAGTACTCCTGAATACAGGCCTGTGGCTGCAGTTCGCGTAAATTGGCGTAGAGCCAGCGCAGGCCAAGGCTGGCGTGGATGTAGCGGGCGTTGATGGTGGTGAGAACGATTCCGGGCATGGGCTTACCGCAGGGTGGGAACAGGTTAACCTCAATGCGGTCCCCGTGCTCCGGAACCGGTGGGCTCAATGGGCCGCCATTCGTTGCCGGAGCACCTTGTGGAGGATGCCGCCGTGCCGGTAATAGTCGATTTCCATTGCATTATCAAGGCGGAGGATCACCGGAATGAGCCGCCGCCGACCGTCGGCGCGGTCAATGCGCAGTTCCACCGTTTGCCCAGGCGCAAGCGGGCCGGCAATGCCGCTCAGACTGATGATTTCGCGGCCGTCCAGCCCCAGGTTGGCGGCGTCCGTGCCCTCGGGGAATTGTAGCGGCAGTACCCCCATGCCCACCAGATTGGAGCGGTGGATGCGTTCAAAGGAGGCGGCAATCACCGCCTTGACCCCGAGCAGCATCGTCCCCTTGGCGGCCCAGTCGCGCGACGAACCGGTGCCGTAATCCTTGCCGGCAAAGACCACCAGCGGCACGCCCGCCTGCTGATAGCGCATGGCCGCGTCATAAATCGGCGCCTCCGCACCCTCGGGCCAGACCTTGGTCCAGCCGCCCTCCCGGTCCACCATCTGGTTTTTAATGCGGATGTTGGCCCAGGTTCCGCGCATCATCACCTCGTGGTTGCCGCGCCGCGAGCCATAGCTGTTGAAATCCGCCGGCGCGATCCCCAGTTCCTGCAGATAGAGACCCGCCGGGGTCTGCGGCCCAATGGCGCCGGCCGGGCTGATGTGGTCGGTGGTGATCGAATCGCCGAACACGGCCAGGATGCGCGCGCCCTCGATGTCGGCGACTGGTTGGGGCGCTGTGCTCATGGCCTGGAAAAAGGGTGGTTCGCGGATATAGGAAGAATCCGGGTCCCACTGGTAGAGGTCGGAACTGCCGCCGGAAAGCGCGTTCCACTGGGCGTCGCCGGCAAACACCGATCCGTAGCTGACGGTGAACAGATCGGGCTTGAGGCTGTGCCGCACGGCTTCCCGAATTTCTTCGCTGCTGGGCCAGATGTCGCGGAGGAAAACCGGCGTGCCCTGGGGATCAAACCCCAGCGGCTCGCTGTCGAGATCAATCAGCATCGTGCCGGCCAGGGCGTAGGCCACCACCAGCGGCGGCGAGCCAAGGTAGTTGGCCCGTACCTGGGGATGGATGCGGGCCTCGAAATTGCGGTTGCCGCTAAGCACTGCGGCCGTCACCAGATTCTGGTCGCGGATCTTGGCGGCGATCTCGTCGCTGAGCGGCCCGCTGTTGCCGATGCAGGTGGTACAGCCGTAGCCGACCACCTGGAATCCCAAGGCTTCGAGATCGGGCAGCAACCCGCTCTGCTCCAGGTACCGGGTGACCACCCGGGAACCGGGCGCCAGGCTGGTTTTGACCCAGGGTTTGGTGGTCAGCCCCCGTTGCCGCGCCTTGCGGGCAAGCAGGCCGGCCCCGATCATCACATCCGGGTTGGAGGTGTTGGTGCAGCTGGTGATGGCGGCGATGACCACCGAGCCGTTGGTCAAGGTTGCATTCGGTTGATCGCCGACGTCGGCGGTGCTGTCCGCCAGCTGTTGCTCGAATTGACGACCGAAATCGGCGCGCGCCTCGGCAAGCGGCAGCAAATCCTGGGGCCGCTTGGGGCCGGCCAGGCTGGGGACCACGGTGTCGAGGCCGACGTCGTAGACCACCGAGTATTCGGGTTCGCGGCTGTCCGGGACAAAGAAAAATCCCTGCTCGCGGCAGTAACGCTCGACCAGATCCACCAATCCTTCCGGCCGGCCGCTGGCCCGGAGATAGCGCAGGGTTTCCCCGTCCACCGGGAAAAAGCCCATGGTGGCGCCGTATTCCGGGGCCATGTTGGCAATGGTGGCCCGGTCGGGCAGGCTTAAGGCGGCCAACCCCGGTCCGAAAAATTCGACAAAGCGGCCGACCACGCCCTTGGCGCGGAGGAAGCGGGTGATGGTCAGCACCAGGTCGGTGGCGGTGGTTCCCGGCTGCAGTGCGCCGCTGAGCCGCACGCCCACCACCTCGGGAATCTGCAGGGAATAGGGTTGGCCGAGCAGAACCGCCTCGGCCTCAATGCCGCCCACGCCCCAACCCATGACGCCGAGGCCGTTGATCATGGTGGTGTGCGAATCAGTGCCGAGCACGCTGTCCGGATAGAGCACGGATGCGCCGTTCTGCTCGCCGGTGGCGACCACCGAGGCTAGGTACTCCAGGTTCACCTGATGGACGATGCCGGCGCCCGGCGGCGCCACCCGGAAATTACGGAAGGCCCGCTGCCCCCAGTGGAGCATGGTGTAGCGCTCGCGGTTGCGTTCCATCTCCAGGGCGGCATTAACCCCCAGGGCGGCGGTGTCGCCGGCGCGGTCCACCTGGACGCTGTGATCGATGACCAGATCGGCCGGCACAAACGGATTCATGGTCGCAGGATCGCCGCCGGCCCGCGCCAGGGCGGAACGCATCGCCGCCAGATCGACCAGGGCCGGCACTCCGGTGAAATCCTGGAGGATCACCCGCGCCGGCATGAAGGGCACAGCCGCCGGGCTGACCGCGCCGGCGCGCCAAGAGGCCAGGTTGTCAATGTCCTCGTCGCTGGCCAACCCCTGCGGGTAATGCCGCAGCAGGTTTTCCAGCAGGATGCGCAAGCAATAGGGCAAACGCGCAATCGGCCCATAACCAAGTTGTTCCAGGGCCTTGACCGAATAGAGAACGTATTTTTTGTCGCCTGCCTGCAGGGTGGTCCGGGGATCGAAACGGCTGAAATCCTTGGTTGTCGTCATATGGGGCTCCTCCTGGTACGGGGTGGGTATCTGTTGAGAATAAAACTTTATACACGATTATGCCAGTGGCAGGGAAAGTCGAGAAAAGCTGGTAAAATCCAGTTCCCACCTTGACAAAGAATATATTTTGTGTGCTTAATACTACACGTGCAGAAAAGGCATTTAATTTCTGCTGTTACCAAAGTCTGCCATCCCACAAGAGAGCTAAAAGAGAGAAATGGCAAAGAAAGAAAACCTCATTGTAGGTGTCGACATTGGCTCCCATGCCGTCAAAATCTGTCAATTACAGAAGACAGGTCAAACATACAGGCTTTTGGCGGTCGGAAGCGCTGCTATTCCACCGGGAGCTGTTGAAGACGGCGTCCTCCAGGAACCCGAAGAGGTTGGGAAGGCTATTGCAGCGCTTTTGAAAAATTTAAAAATCAAGAGCACAAAAGTCGGCATCTCCATATCCGGCTATTCGGTCATCGTAAAAAAGATTAATTTGGAATCAATGGATGATGAAACCCTGGCCTCCTATATCAAGGCTGAGGCTGAACAATATATTCCCTTTGATTTAGATGACGTGTACCTCGATTTTCAAAAACTCCCCTCGAAAAAAGAAGGGAGCGACAGGAACGACGTTATGCTCGTTGCCGCCAAAAAAGAGGTTATTAACGATTACATCGACATGTTGACGAATTTGAAACTAACAACTGTCTTGGTCGATGTCGACGGCTTTGCTTTGGAAAATATATGGGAAACAGTTTCCGTAAAAATTGAGAACATAGCTCTTGTCGACATCGGAGCCTCAAAAATGAATATTAACATCATTTCTGAAGGTGTTTCCGTTTTGGCGCGAGACATCGTAGTGGGTAGCGAACAATTAACCGATCAGTTGGCGAGTGCGCTTGATGTTGATTATGCCAATGCAGAAAAAGTTAAGCTGGGAATTGTTCCGCCCCCGCCTGGCGACGAGGAAAGCATTGAAAGAATTTTCAATAAAACGTGTACCCAATGGGTTCTCGAGATCAAGAAAGCTCTTGACCTTTACCTCGCGAACAATCCTGAGAAACCTATTCATTCTATAATATTAAGTGGGGGTGGGTCAAAGGTGAACGGGCTAAATGAATATATCGAACGAGAGACGGGGTTGCGGGTGCTGGCCTTTAACCCTTTTGATAAAATGATATGTGACGATAAAAAATTCGACCCCAAATACCTCAACTCAATAGCACCTGAAATGGCTATAGCTGTAGGTCTCGCTATCCGCCAAGCTGATTTTTGATAAATATACCATGATATATATAAATCTAATCCCGGTAAGGGATATAAAACGGCGCAGGAAAGCAAAAAAGGAAATATTATTTTCAGCTGGGTTGCTAGTTTGTCTCCTCCTAATCTTAGGCCTATGGGCTGGGTATCAATCTAATGCAATCGCAAATATCACGGACACAAATAATAAACTTCAGGAAGAAAAAAAGAAATATTCTAAAACATTAGAAGAAATTAAAAAGTTGGAACAGGAAAAAAAAGATCTATTGGCTAGGATTGAAGTAATTAACAAGCTGAAAGAGTCCTCATCACTTACTGTTCGCGTTTTGGACGAAGTCGCGCGCTTTACGCCTTCTGATCGGATGTGGCTAAAAACATTAAGCCAAAGCGCTAACACGTTAAGCTTGACGGGGATGGCGATGGATGACCAAACCATTGCCAGATATATGGAAGATCTTGAAAAATCTCTATTCGTCAACAATGTCGTTCTTGTCAGTTCAGCCATGGAAAATTTTGCAGAAAGACAGTTGAAAACGTTTTCTATCTCTTGCACCGTCGGTTTTGAAAAATTAGAAAAAACGGTAGAAAACAAAAAATAAAACAAGGGTCTACAGCATGCAGTCGGGATCAAGAAAAACAAAATACGATATTTTTATAGAAAATAAAATTATTCCTATTGATGCGAAGAAAAAAATATACATATTAATTTCAATTTTAATCGTCCCTTTGCTAATTTTTTATTTTTTACTTTACAAGCCCAATACGGAAAAAATAAAAAACTTGGAACTGCAAGTGCAAAAATCCAGTGAAGAGTTGAAAAAAGTTAGAATGGCGGCAAGGGATCTTCCAAAATATCAAAAAGAACTGGAGTTGGCCCAGTCGGAATTTGAATCGACATCAGTTCTTTTACCCAAAAGCCAAGAAATTCCAAATTTATTGCGGAATATATCAGATCTCGGGAAAGGCGCTGGATTAGACTTTCTTTCGTTTGTCCCCGGGCCTGAAACGCCAAAAGATTTCTATGCGGAAATACCGATAGATATAAAGATCAAGGGGCCCTATCATAATTTAGGGGCGTTTCTCGATACAGTGAGCAAGCTGGAACGAATTGTGACCGTGAACAACATCAAAACAGAGAATCCGGAACAGGGCAGCGGGGAGATGCTGTTAACATCAAGTTGCAAATTAGTTACCTATCGATTTACAAATGTAAAATTGCCCCCGGCAGATAACACAAAAAAGAAATAATCGATAGTTGCTTTCCCCAGTTTTAAACAGAATTTTTTGTATAATTTCAATTTAAACTAAAACATCATGAGAAAAACAAAGAGTTATTTTTCCCTTACGATGTGCACCATTTTGTATTGCCTTGTTTTGTTCTCAATAACGATAGTCCAGTGCGGGCACGCAGAGGTCATAACGGATACTTCGGCAATGGAGACTCCTCGCAAATCTCTCGAGGAAGAGAGCTACTCGTATGCAATAGAGGGAAGGCCGGACCCCTTTAAACCCTTTGTTTCCTCTAAAACCATCATGCCTTTAGGGCCTGACCCTAACGAAATCGTAGAGGATAGTGTGGAGTTGTCTGGAATGCGTCTCTTTGAGCCAGGGCAGTTGACGCTTGTTGGAACTATGCTTTCACCCCAAAAAGAAATCGCGTTGGTTGAAGATCAGACCAGAAAAGGCTATATCCTAAAGATCGGAATGCCCATTGGCAAGCGAGGCATTGTCACCCATATTGAATCCGAACAAGTCATTATTACAGAAACCGCAAAAACACGAGCTGGCCAGGAAATAAAGAGCACAGTTACTATGAGACTGAACAAAGAAGGAGACAAATAAACATGCTTCATCCTTTCTTATTGATTAAAAAATTATATTTGTTTTTTTTGTTGTTGATTGTTGCAACGATTTTCGTTCAGTTCACGCCAGGGCGTGTGATTTGCGAAGAAGCTGATAATTACATCGTGTCAATAACTTCAAAGAACGTTGCCGATCATTGTGAGGTTCGTATTAAAGGAACCAAGCCTCTTGTGTCGACTGTTTACGAACTGCCTGAACCCTCTCGGATTATCGTCGATATTGCCGGTGTCAAACTTGGGAAAGAAGACGTCGATAAAGTCAACAACCCCTTAATCAAGCTAAAAACGAGTGAGATAGCAGGTTCAAAGCCATCCATCACTCGACTTGAATTTACGCTTCCATCTCCCCCAACCTATACAACAAGGCAAGATGGAAATGAGATCATCCTAGACATCACATCAGTTAATTCGTCCACCTCCGTGGGGGACTCGAAAAACATACCCAATGTGGCCAGTGCATCAGCCACGTTGCGTGATGTTAAGATATCAAGCGCCAAGGACAACGTTACAGTCCAGATTCTGGCTGACCAGCCTCTTCCTGATGTTATCCATAACTCAACCGGTAAAAATAAAGAAAACCCACCTCAACTGCTCGTTGACGTTAGCAATTTGACAGCAACCGGTTCGTTGATGGATGAAAAAAAGGGAGCCAAGTCCCTCGCTAAAATCAAAACAGTTCAGCGTGGCTCTGGGCTTAGATTTATACTTGATTCATCTCATGATGAGATCTTTCCATTCAAAATTTCGCAAATCCCGAATGGTATCGAAATTTTAATATCAGAGCAAGTCAAGCAGGACCAAATAAGCAATCTGATTGATCAGAAAAAGGATATCGACAAGCAACTGCCTGACATTAACCCCTTGGACGCTAAGTTGTCGCCAAAAGCCAAGGAGCAACAGATGCAAGATTCCTTTAATTTCTCAGGGTACAATAGGGAGAGAATTACCGTAGAGTTTCAAAAAATGGATCTGCACAATGTGTTCAATTTTTTACGGCAGGTCAGCGGCGCTAATATAGTTGTGGATGAATCAGTCCAAGGTTCTCTCACCTTGGTTCTAGATGATGTCCCTTGGGATTTTGCCCTTGATATCATTCTCAATCTCAAAGATCTTGAAAAAGAGGAAAGATTCAACACTTTGGTTATTTATCCTAAAGGGAAGGGCTTTCAGTGGCCTGAACAATCCAAAAATAACTTAAGTTTTGAAGCCGATTCCACTCTTGTCCAACAAGAAACACTTCTTATCCAGCAACAGGAGAAGCAATCTGTTGAAGTAGTTGAAGCCAAAGAGATTCTGACAAAAGGGCGGGAAGCGGAAAAGCGGGAAGATTTTGAAACAGCTGTTCGATTGTATGAGCAGGCACTGGAAAAATGGCGCGACAATGTAAAAATTTCTAACAAATTGGCCGCTATTTACCTAGTTCAGCTTCGGCAGAATGCTAAATCGTTGTTTTTTTCAAAGCGAACCTTGCAAGTCGATCCAGCGAATCATTCAGCGCTTCTCAATGCCGCCATCGCCTCTGCCAACATGCAAGATACTCCACAAGCGGAGCAATATTTTAAGAAATGTCTCAATACTGCAAAACCGACCAAAGAGGCATTGCTTAGCGCCGCGGCTTTCTACGAAGATCGCAAAAAATTTAACGAAGCAATTGCGCAGCTTGAGAAGTGTGATGCGTTGTATGGTCTTACTCTCGACTCAATGATCGCCACTGCACGAATATATGATAAAATGGGCAATCGCGTCCAGGCTACCGAGCGGTATAAGGCTATCCTTGCCTCTGGTTTTCAAATTCCGCCGGATTTGTCAAAGTACATTAAAGGACGCGCTACCCTTAAGTCTCTCCAGTAAAAAAGCTCTACCCAGCTCCCTGCCGAGGAATATTCATGAAATTAAACAAATGGTTAACAACTGCTAGTCTCGCTCTGTTGCTCCTTGCGCTCACGTCCTGTGGAGGGAAAAAACAAGCTGAAGTTAAGGAGAATCCAGCGCCGCCTCAACAAGCGCAAGCTGCACCGGCTCCATCGCACCTCCCAGTTCGCTACCAATCTCCTGGGTATTCTGCGGCGCTTGATGATCATGCTGGCGAATTGGTTAATGAAGCTGAGGAATATCAAGTAAAAGTGGGTGCCACGATCAGGTCGACCGGCGGGCCGCAACCCTTGTGGGACGTAATGAAGCGTCTGGTCAACTTGAAAGGCATGACTGTGAGTTGGTCAAGCGATGTGGACCGCAACGTGCTAATTGATGTAGACATTGCTGCCAATGATAATTTTTTTGAGGCCATCGCAAATCTGCTCAGGCAAGCTGATTATTTCCATGAAATCAAGGGAAAAACAGTTATTGTCCGTAATAAAGACACTAAGGTGTTTCAGATTGGTGTTCCATCCATGAAAGGTGGGTACACCTCCACCGTTGGCGGCAACTTTTTAACCAAACGTGAAGCGGCCTCTGGAACGGAGGGGACGGTTAAAATCACCAGTGCAGACAATCAATTTGATCTATGGGCAAATGTTGAAGCCAATTTAAAAGTGGGTTCCTCAGCAGAATCTGTGGGTAGCCCTCGGGGTCGGCAGGTCACCAAGCCCATGATATAAAGCTATTTTTAGCCCGTCGTATGTGCGAAATCCATAGGATCGCTTCGTGATCACCTTTGCCTTG
>Ga0209639_1000629_pt1 | contig 45750 bp, 36 predicted proteins | sample EPASupsiteHSE605_FD_187268 | JGI IMG/M metagenome (GOLD analysis project Ga0209639, IMG submission 187268) | Bioremediated contaminated groundwater from EPA Superfund site, New Mexico - Sample HSE6-05 (SPAdes) (version 2) | ecosystem: Environmental > Aquatic > Deep subsurface > Groundwater >... | reverse complement strand
GGCATCATAAGGAAGATAATGAGTAAAACAAGTCAAGTTTTTAATCATTTACAATTTTGTTTCCCCTGTTGGAATTAGAGAATAGATATGGGACATTCTTTTCCGCGATTCATTATCAATTGATGATTTTTTTGATGAATGGGATCATGCTTTCACAGCTTTTTCTGAATAAATGTCCATTATTGAATAATGTTCAATTAAAAAATTGGAAAATTAAAAAGGGTATTTATTATAGAGGAACACATTCATTTGTAGTTCGATTTAGAACACCTTAACTGAATCAATTTTTGGTTAGTTGGAGATAGTTGAGACAAATAGGGAGCAAAATCTTTGGGAGTTTTAATCTGAAACTCAACAAAGATGGAAATCACAAGCCTCCTTATTGATGTGCATTCAGATACTATTAGTCTTGATAGGATGCTATATGTTAATGACAAATATGAAAAAAGCTTATTTGGTGGACATTGAACGAAAGATCGATGTAAGAATGAGAGATAATTAATGCAGTCGTTTTCATCATGAATTTGGTTTAGGTGTTCGATTAGATAATCAACAATGCTTGATTGTGATAATATTGCAGGAATACAATCATTGATCCTATCTTTGATTGATTTCTCAGCAATCCCGATATTTTCAATCAAGCATTCGAAAACTGGAACATAATCAAAAGGCTGATCGAAACCTAGAAACTGTATGGTAACTTCAATAGCGTTACGTTTTGTCTCCCTTGATTCATCACTGATCAATTCAGGAAGTGATTGTTGAATGAATCTGTTAACAACACCAAAAAAGGAAGTATCTCTCTTCAGAGTGGTTCGTATTTTGGATAATAGAGAAGAGAAATCATTTCTATTTCTGATACAATCACACAAATCATCAAAAACTGAATCAACTCCGATCTCAACATTGCTAATGTACTTCTTTATTCTTTCATGATGCTCATCAGCCTTTTTATTGCGCATAGCTGATGTTAGAAATGACAATATTTCTTGATTCAAATCAAAAACTGCTCCATAACGTATAAAAGAAGAAATTAAAACAATAAAATGGTTATTCATTTGATTATGAACCTTATAATAGTTTATACAACTATTAATTACGGAATCGGGAGAATAATAATCAAAAACTATTGTTAAAAGGTCATTTGAAAAGCAAAAAGGTTCAAGAATCTCCCGAATCTGTTCTAAAAACACATCATTATATTGTTTCATAAAACCACGTAAAACAGGCTCCCATGTCCACAAATCTTTGACATATTGAGAACCGGCTCGTATTGTTGGAGGTAGTAAATCTTCCAAATACTGTAACTTGTCAAAGTTGTTGTTAATAATAATTTTCCCAAACTCTGATATGATATAATTGGTTGTTTCAAGAGATGATGGAGGCATGAAATTCGAAATATCTTCTGTTTCAGATTGTGCCTCCGGGATTTTAACAGTTTTCGGGGGTGATCTGTTTGGGGTCTCAGATGAGTGAATCCTTTTATCAGATGATTTCATTGGTGTTAGATTCTTTGGAATTGTAAATGAAATTGTGTTACTAAGATTCTGATCCCTTGGCGTTTTTGGTTTGGTCTTCTTTGGAGTTGGTATCATTGATTTTGGTGTTTTTGGGATTTTAATTGTGATATCAGGAAATTCTTCTGTAATGGTAAATTCTTTTGGCTCGGTTGGAGGAGATAATACTTCTCCAAGAGCTTCTTTTGATAGTTGTCGGACTTCTGCAGATGCATCACTTTTTAGTTTGTTAAGTGTTGCAATGATTTCTTCTCTCAAACCAACTAATACCCGCTCTTCCCACTTATTTATAATAATTTTAAAGCACTCTGTAACAACAAGCCTATGAACTTGACTTTTTGATGTTGTCATTGACATAAGAGCCTTAACAACTCTTCTATGCATCACATTTTGGGATATTTGATGAATAGCATACCTACAAGATAAATTAATTATAGATGTTCCATGAGTCAAAGGCTTCGATAGAGCTGGAATAAGAATCTCAATAGATGAGACAAAATCTGTTCTAAGCTTTTTGGAAGCAGCAGAGACAAACATGCATCCCCACTTCACTAATGATGATCTCAAATCTGTCACACATAGAGATATTCCACGAGCTAGAGATGTCATATCACATCCAGGGAAATAGTGAACATTTCCTTTCAATAGAGAAATAGCTTGTTGTATTGATTGTTTCTTAATAGACCAATCACATTTGGAATCAAGTTTTGATTGGATCTGCTCAATAATATTCCTTGCCTCGTTTTCAGACTTAATCTCGATAGAATCAACACTTTCAAATGGAGACTCGATTTCAAACTGAAGATTATCAATAGAATCAACAGCACTGTTCTTGGATTCAATAAATGATCTGGTTTCTTTCATTTGGACGTTTACTTTATGTAAACTAACCATTGATTTACATAATCGTTTTGCTTCTTTTAGTTCTTTTTCTTCTCTTTAATGAGACAGCCTGGGGCATTTGGAGTGGTCGCGAATACACAACAAGGAGGGTTGTATCCCAGGTATCTACATGGGTGCAACTAGTTCCTGAGATTGATGTTTATAGTGATGAGTATTTCGCAGGTTCAAAAGAGACTGTTATTAAGTCATTGAAGCATTCTTATGTGCGATTTAATGAGATAGGGAATGAGAGTGATTTTTTGGTTGGAACCGAATGGGAGCATAGATGGTATTATGCACAGAACAGGCATTTAATTTCGATGTTGGATCTTTATAATAAATATCCTAATAAAAAATGGTATATATGGTCCGATGATGATACTTATCTCTACCCATACTCAATACTAGATTTCCTATCTGATGAGAATCATGAAGAAATTGCACTTTATGGGCATGTTTACTGCTCTTGGGATTCTGTCATGCATTTCTCTGGTCAGAGAGATAGCTGTTTACCCTTTGCCCAAGGCGGAGCTGGTGTCTTATTAAGCCAAGGTCTGATGTTTAAGCTGGCTCCCTTTCTTCGCAATTGTAGTGAAATGTTTAACAACCCCAATTTTGCTGGATCAATGAGATTAGCAATGTGCATTGATAAATATGTGAAAACTGAAGAAGTCTTAACTGAATCCATTATTAGAGGTATTAATAACAATTTGCATAGCCAAAATCCAGATATTATGACAGAAGAACCAGATTGTTGTCAAAACCCGATGTCTTTTCACAGAATGAAGCATACATTACTTTATAAAATATGGAATGCTTCGGAAACAATATATACATATTCGAAAAAGGAGTTTCATGTTGAATGGGATCATTTGTCTATGCAAATGTTTCATTTTGAGTTAGGATCAGTTAATAAGAATATGATATTGCACTGGGGGTATCGGATTAGATTTCCTGGGTCCAAAGATTCCTATTTTTATTCAACAACATCACCATATCCAGTCTCGTTTTTTAATGATATGCCTTCAGTTTATGAGCAAGAGTTTGAACAAGGAATCACATTAAGGTATATATGTGACCCAACAATGAGCGAGAATGATATGATTCAAGATTCCTTTCTTTTTCCAGAAAAAGAAGGGACAGCATTCAGACTTATGTGCCCAACTCCAATTCTCTTTGAATAAATGTGTTTTTAGTATTTAATGGATACTTTCAAAGTGCTGTTAATGGGACTTGATGGTGCTGGAAAAAGTTCAATCATCAATTCATATTTTGAAGGTATGAATTTTGAGCCTATTCCTAATGATCTTGTCGAAGAAAGAGAATTCGAGTTTTTTGGTAATATGATATCCATTGTTGAACTTGGGGGAAGATATAGATTTAAATATGAATGGCCAAGTTTATATAATAACTCTAATGGTTTTATTTGGGTGTTAGATTCGATTGATCGAGGTAGAATTACCGAATCCAAAGAAGAACTTGTTTCAGCTCTTTCACACCCGGATATAATCGGAATTCCAATATTGATTATTGCTAACAAGCAAGATTCTAAATGGATAATGCCATGGGAAGAGATTGAAAAACGATTTTCAAATTTGGGATCAAATATGAAAATAATTAAAACATCTGCATTTACTTGTGAAAACATTGAAGAAGGACTACAATGGCTTATTGAAGCAATGAAAACTCCGATTCACTGAAGAATAGATTGGTGCACAATGAGTTTTTTCATTATATTGATATATTCCCAACCAAAGAAATCAAATCAAACACTAACAAGACAATCAGACATTTTTGTTCAATCTTAAAAGTATAATATTATAGAATTATTAGCATACAGAATTCAAAGTAGTTTCACTGATTTAAACGAGCCCAAATAGGACATAGTTATAAACACAAATAAAACCATCCCTCAACTATGCCTCTTAAGTCACTCAGGTTGTTGATAAAAATATCAATATTTCTCATGCTCCACTTTCTCAAATAACAAGGTAATTAATAGTATTTACATCCGATTAGATTTTGAGCCAGGAACAATAACAATGTTATATGATTGAATTGTATTTAGGAGAAACAATGAAGAAATAAAGAGAGAGACAATAGGGAGAACATATGATTTGGAATGTGAAATGAGGATTTTATAAAGTGATGTAGTGAAAAGAAAGAGTGATTATCACTTCATTTCATTTGTGATATTGATATACTAATATGTATTCATGTGTAATAGAGGTATTAATAATGGTTATGATTGTAATTGTATATGAAGAAAGAGATAAGAGAGAATAAAGAATATAGAATCAATATTTGGTTTTTTTGTGGTTGAATGATAATGTTCTGTAATTAAAAAGCAAATAATAATTTGGGAAACAATTTGATTCAACTAATTCATATCACAAAATGTGCTTATTGATACTCTTATGGGTAGTCAATGATGAGAATTGATACATTGGAGGACAACAAAAAGTTTCATTTATGTTTCCTTTCTTTTTGATCCTCATTAAATGTGAAATAGACACGTTTTCTTTCAGTTCAAATGAAGAACTTGAGAAATTAAAACAAAAGGTCGCAAAATGCATAAGTTTTAAGAACCCGGCGCAAATATTGAGCACCAAAACAACATCTTCTCGAAAACATTACAAAAAGCTTTTGGATATTACGAAAATATATAGAAAAATTGAAAGACCGTCATATAATGATTGCAATGGCCCGTTTCTTGAAGAAGAATTTATTAAATATTTTCGTGATATGCCTCTTCCAGCTTTTGGTGGGCTGATTCCTCTCTTTGTTCAATGGTTTGCATTGTGGAAACATAATCCAAAGGTGTATCTCAAAACAGTTAACAAAATTCTATCAGATCTGGAACCAAATTATCTTTATCTTATTATATCGGAGTCGGATTATGGATTTAATGGGGACGGTGTGTCAACTATTCCGATTCCCTCAAATATAATTGTTTTAAGTGCATCAGGAATGGGCCATGTTGCCGTCCCTTGGTTACAGTGTAATATTCAACCAAGATCAAGGCTTAATTACCAATACTTTATGTCTTTTTGCGGTAACTTTGTATCATCAAAACAAAGGAAAAAGTCAATTCTAGCTGCGAATGCAATATTTGGACATGATCTTGCTTTATATCGAGGGAATAATTGGAAAGAGGTGTATTCGAATTCTTCATTTGGGTACTCTCCCAGAGGAATTTCCGTAAGTACATATAGAACATATGAACTAATACGTCTTCATGTGATTCCAGTTGTGGAATCAGATACAAGACATTGGCTTCCATACTATCCTGTAATTAATTGGACTCGTTTTTCAATCATAACAAGCATTAATGAATTGCCTAGAACATATTTAAGAATGAAAGCGATGACAAAAAATGAAATATTATCTATGCAAAGCTATCTAAATGATATTAGCGAGACTCATTTCCAATGGGATGGGGTGTTCAAGCAAATCTCTCTTTTTTTCAAAGGAGGAAATACATCCCTAACATGTAACCCTGGATTTTTAACATAATCATTGTTTATTATTACTAGAACAAAAGTTTTTCATATGTCGGATTTGGAAATATGGACAATCTGCATCTGAGCTTCCAATTGATTCAAAGTCGGCCTCACACTTTCTTTCAACAAAAATATCTTCAATTGGTCTCCAGCTGAATCGTACAATAGAAGGGTATCCAAAAACCTGATTGAAATTCTCCTGAAGCCACTGCTTTGTTGTAGGATCGCTAGGGTATCCAGAACCCCAGTTTTTGGTACAGTTTAAGTTGGGTTCAACAAACATGAAATCATGCAAAACTTTATCTCTTGTAACCTTCGCACAAATTGATGCAGCACCAACACATTTATATAAACTATCTGCTTTTTTGCTTACACACACCTTGATAGATGGGAAATGATCTTGCAACCATTTTTGGTATGTTTCTTGGGGTCCAACAGTATCAACATAAAGAGACTTGATTCGAAGCCCAGAATTAATTACTGTGTTGATAATAGCTAGTGCTGCCTTAAAACTTTGCTGGTTTAAGTTAATTGGCGAGGTAGCTAGCTGTTTTGCCGATACTTCCTCGGCTGATATCACACGAACAGCAAAACCGACAGGAAGAGACTTTAGTTCATCTAATTCACTTTCTCGAGCATCAGCAGTAAGCTTTTTGGAATCGTCAACTGCATCAGGCCATTCGTACCCAACTTGTGCAAAACAGCCACAATAAACCATCGGACCAAGAACTGGACCCCTGCCTGCTTCATCAATCCCCATTTCTAAATCAATATCCTTCAGTTCTGGAGGAAATGTTATACTGACCCCTTCCCACTCCATTAAAATAAATGCTGGCTGCTCTTTTTTTCTCTGCTAGATGTCACTTCGAAGTCACAAAAGATAATATCAATGGATTTATCAATGCTTCTTACCCTAAAGATATCTTTTTCCTTATGTTTAGCCCCTGGTGCTCTCATTGCAATATGTTTAAAGGAACGTGGGATAGTCTTAGCCAATCTTGTGGCTCTAGTTATGTTCTAGCTCAAGCAAATTGTATTGAACAGCCAAATGTATGTAATCGGTTTAATGTTGAGTATTATCCCTATATTTTCATATATCGAACCAGAAACGGTGAGATAATCCCATTTTCTGGAGCTAGAGATATAAATAATATTGAAAACTTCCTCAAAAAGCACAGCACTCCATCTGTCATCACAATTAATAATAATCAATTGGAATCAGTTGTGTCTTTTATTGAATGCCAAACTGTCTTTGTTCTTTTTTATCAGGAAAATCAGACAATTGCCAACGACTATTCACAACTTGCCCTCGGTAAGCTTTTTAATAAAGGTAGGTATTATTTGATCCTCAGTAATGAAACCAGATTGACAGCTTATAAATCCAAAAAATACTTCAAATCCTTGAACGATTCTCTAGATAAGCATTCAATACAGCAATTTATCGAAAACAATCACATATCATTGTTTCCAAAGTTGACACATTCATTATTGGCTTACTTTTATTCTCAGTCTCAGCCGATATTTGTATTTATATTCAATAATAATGAAAAGTATTCCATTTATCAGCAATATGTCGATGAATTATCTTCGAAAAAGCAGTACTGTTACATCAATAAGACAACAGAGAAAGAATTGCTTGGAGTTTTTGATGAGAACATTTTTAATGGAATATTGTACTATAATACTTTGAATAAGGTATTCCAAATGTATAATGGTAGTTATACATTCGATAGTATTAAAGATTGGATTGATAATATTGAATTATATGATGGTATATGGTACAAAGCAAATCAGCAAAGATCACCAATTATTAGCATCATATTTGTAATCTGTTTTGTATTTGGATTAGTATATTCATTTTATAGACTATGTTTTCACACCAGCAAAAAGTCTCAGCCTTTATTAGATATTGATTTTGAATAAACCGATTTTTAAAATTCATTAAAGAATGAATGTTCGATATTCTCGAACTGAATATCATTCTCTGTTTCAATATTTCTTGTCAGTGGCCACAAAGAAGGTTCTGTTTGAATATCATTGAATATAGATATACCAAAGACTTCATTTTCTGGATCTGGCATAATTTTCTTTGAAAAGTCTGGTTTTGGTGACTCATTTGCTTCTTCTTCTTTGGATTTGGACAAGCCATGTTTCTGTATTTGACTATAGTGATACCTACATTGAACATCGCTTCTGTTGCTCATTTCTGTTGCTATTCTTTTCCAAGATTTTAATCCATATTGAGCAACCATAGCTAATAGTTGCTTTTCTTCTTCAAGGGTCCAAGGCCCTTTGAAGATTAATGGGTTCAGTCCTCTGTTCCACCTTTGTGAACATTGAGATCTTGTTCTACCACCTCCTACCATTTCAGCAATTTGAATCCACTTGTTTGTACCGTGTATTTTAACAGCTGTCATCAGCCTCATGTCCTCTTCTTGTGTCCAGTTTCTCCCCATCTTCCTCTTTCTTCCATCACTCAATAGAAGAAAAGGATTTATACCTTTTATGTAGTTGCTATACTCTTTTCCTGCCTTAATACTTGTTAAAAACCTGTCAAAGTGCTCCGAAGTCCCAAATTGCGAAACAAAATGATTACGGCCTGTTTCTTCAGATATTGATCCGCATAAATATGCTTTCAAAACATCTTCTGTTTGAACCTTAGATGAGTCTTCTACCAAAGAAGTGGGAGTTGTATTGCTCATTTGTTCTTAAAAAAAATGAGATCAAAATTCTGAGCATATTGAGAGGTGTCAAATGATTCAATTCCCATTTTTTATGATATTATTTTGTCAATTTTTTGAGATAAATATTAAATTAAACATAAATTTGATTATCGGTCTCTCAAAAGTAAGATAATTGAATAATCATCGATAGTAATGTAGAGTTAAGAAAAATTGTTAAAAAGTATTTTTTAACTAATTCAATTTATTTTAACAAATTATGTTTTTGATAGAGATTTATTTCAATTACGATAAATATGCATCGGATTTTAAAGGGGATTTATGGATCGATAGTGGGGGTTTGATTATTTGTTAACGTTATTGGCCCTTTTTTGGCCAATTTTTGTTTTTACGTTTAAATAAAGCTATCGAAAATGGGTTAAAGGGTGGAGAGGCTTTTCAGGTGGTTTTCTTTCTTGGAATTCGAAAAATCTTTCATCTTTAAGAACCTCCTTGATTCATATCCATTTGATCTATCTATGCCATCCCACCACTTTCCTGGTTTGATTCCAAACCTGTTCTGTGGCCCACGATTTGCCTCTGAAGCTTTCTTTTTAATTCTAATGTGTTTCATTTCTAGTATTGGATCTCCATCCAATATTTGGTTTTTTTTCCAACTCTCATCAATTTCTTCGCTTTTTTTCTCAAATCGAGTTATATACTCCTGCCATTTATTTTCAGCTTCATCATTAGCAGGTGAGAGATCATCAGAATCCGAATCAACATGTTTTTTCACAATTTTGGGCTCTGGCTCTGGTAATTCATTTTTTTTCTCGTCATCCCATTTTCCAATTTTTTTTTCGGCAAATCCAAATACATTAACTTTGCCAGAAAACCTATCTAGCTCTTCTTTAGTGTAAGACTTCTGGAAATCATCGTCCATAACAATTAAATTGCACGGAACATTGGTATTTGATGCTGGTTTGCTTAGGTATTTTTCTAAACCTTTCTTCATTCTAAATTAGCCTTGAAGGGTAAAATCTAGTTTACATTGCTTTACAATTGACCTAAGTTCTCCTAAAGACTTCAAAAAATCAGGGAACTCGCAATTAAAGGCATCTTCAAATGGGAACATATAGTCTTGGGGAATATTAAAGTCCTGTTTCATTTTATCAATAACATATTGTCTTGCTTGGGGAGATTGATTTGTAATATAAATAATCAGCTTCATGCACATTGGGAATGATTTGAAATCATAATGATTCATTATTCCATATAGTATCGTATCAACAAGTTGGGAACCAAGTTCTTCCGATAATTTATCCCTAATAATAATTGATAGTATGTTTAAAACAATATCAATAATTAATGGACTTTGTGATTGAAGCAAACACAAGAAAAATTCAGATGAAAATTCTTCATAAAAGCCAGTCCATTTGCGTTTAATAAGCTCATATACATATAATAAAGCAGCATATTGCAGTCCAAAATCATCACAAATGCATTGATCTTTAACAATCATAATAATGGATTTTTGGGGAGTAAAATACTTAGTCCCAATTAATGAATTTATGGTACTCACAAAAGGTGATTGAACAAGGAGAGTTTCAAAACATATAAAAATAAAGTCAGTATTGTGTTCCCAGTGATTTTTTGATGCTTTTGTTAATAAGTTAGTTAAAACAGAATGATTATATTCATCATCCTTCACGATTTCTCGACATATATAAATGAAAGATTCTTCAAAATATTGCATGATTTTGGATAAATAAATACTATTCAGTTTTTCAATATCAACTTTGAGGAAAATCCATTCCCAAAAAATATTATAGTTTTCCAAATCGCTTTCGCTTATTAGATGATTCAAAGTCCCACTTAAAAGATTTTCTGCCTTAGATATAATATCGTCTTTATTCATGAATAGTAATCGACTGCTTAAAAAAATGTACACTGATACTAATAGTCTGGATATATATGGATTTGCAGAACTAGAAGATGATGAATCAAGAAGATGATTAATAACTGAACAGTCTTTCATAAAAACCTCACCTGATGAATAACAAACCAATGAGTACACCATATCATAGGTATCAATCGAATTATCATTTTGAACAAAATCCAAAATAATTTTTCCAAATTGATCTGGAATCACGAAAAACTCACAATTCTTTCTAATAAATATTGGAACTGATTGCTTTACTTTTGAAGATCTCAATAAAGCAGATGCAATATATCTACAAAAGCTATATCGCAAACTTTTGCATGTATATGAGAACAATATCACTGAAGAATCATCCAAGGTCCTATTTGTCACGATTTTTTCAAAATATTTTTTAACAGGGTTACTCATCCATTGAGTAACATTATAAATCGAATTCTTTATATGGCTATTTATATTTCCAGGCTCACATAAAGATTGAAGAAGGTCTAGAAAATCCTCAATATAATGAACAGAAACAAAACCATTTTGCGTAGATAAGGCCCCGAATAATGTCGATGCCAGCTCTATTAAATATAAAAAATCATCTTTTTGTATTTGGAGAAATGGAATGCATTCAAAAAATTTATCTATGACATTCTTTGTGATGGAAAAATAGTTGTCGGATATATAGAACTCTGAGTCAAAATCAAAAAGTACTAACCAAACATAATAAGCCTGCTGAAAAAAGAATTCATCCTCTTCCCCGGAATATGATAATCCTATAAATTCAATCATAAATGTAATAATCTCTTGGATAAACATATGATCAGTAGGGTTGACCGAATGATAATCATACGAAAGAATTTCCTCAAATAAATCAATTAATTCCCTGTAAAGATTGTTGTTGTTCAAACATATTCGAATTTTTGGCAATAGAGAATCAAATCTCGATATATTGTTGGTAATCCGAATTGAGTACTTGAGCATCGAAATCCAATAGGGAGATATATCACTTTCGTCTAAAATTTGAAAATAAACATGAGAATTCATGCTTAGTTTATTGTAGAGTCCAAAATAGTTAGGAAACTCGTCAGAAAACAAATCCTCGAATACCAAACAAAAAAACTGAGTTCTATATTCACTCGGAATCTCAGGCCAGTAACCAATGTACTCGGTAATAACTGAAGATAGACTGGAAATGCATCTAATTAGTTGGGATTTGGCCTCATCATTAATTTTGTTCAGACTATATTTAAGTCGATTCAAGCAAATATAAAAAATATCGTTATGATTCGTCGGATTTAAATGAACATAATTATTAAGAATTGTTTGATGCAGCAATGTGAGAGCCATGAATAAAGACCGCTCATCTAGTGAACACTCAATTACACCTAAAAATGTGTCCAATGAATCCTCTCTCTTCCGAAATTCGTTCAGCATATTGTTGGCCTCTTGTTTAACAATTGAATCAATATCACTCATCGATTGGGCTACAAGATCCTCGAATTTCTTCATAAACAACTAGAGACTATCGGTTTGACAGTATCTGATGAATGATCTAGGTATCACAAAGAACTGGTTTCGAGTTGGATCCAACAATTATATTAAGCAAGAGCATTTTCTTTTCGATTGTCAATTGGCTAAGTCAGAAATTGGCTCACGTTGGCAAGCAATGTTTTATGGTGGTTTCTTTTTAAGACTTCGTCGCTCTCAAAAACTTGTGATTATTGATATCATCAATAATCAAGGTTTTATGCTTGAAAAATCTATTGTTGTTGATATAGAAAACGTGCATTCTGCTTTTTGGTGTCATAATGGCACTATTGGAATAATAGACTACTTTTCCTGTATTCATATTATTTCAACATATGGAGATGTTCTTTCTGTTAGAAAGCCTCCAAAAAGCGATAGAATTCGGGTGGCAGCTCCTTTTTCAGGAGGTATTTGCTTTGTTAATGAGTCGTATGAGATTGTTGCATATATATCAAAAGATAATTCGTTTGTACAGTTTGGAAAACTTGATGGGAAAAATGATCCTATTGCCATTGATTTTGCAGGGAGTGACAATTCCAGAGGATTTATTATGCTTGACAATCGCGTTTTGTATGCATTTTCATCAAAATCTATTGATTTTATTGATGCACTTCAGTTTTTGCCATCAAGGATTCAGTGCGATCCTAATGGAAAAACAGTTGGTCTCGTCCATCTCAACACACTTACTTCATACACTATTGGGGAAAGGAGTAAAATAGAGGTTTGTCTTGAGAAAGATATAGCTTACATGGGCTTTATTGATGATTATACAATTGCAGTATCAGATGGCAAAACTTTGGCTATCAGCCAGGTCTCTCTTCCAACTCCCTTAATACTCGATATATCTCCCATATATAACATTGCTCAGGACATTGATGGGATTCGAGTTTATTCAACTTACTCGATTACCATTAATCCTGTTCCTAAAAAATTGTCATTAACACTTCAAACGCCATTTTCAACTCGTTTATCTCAACTATATAAGGCTTATCAGCAGTATACTGATGAGGATATTGGGTTTTATGGAACTCTTGAAGATTTGAAACCCTATCTTGAGAATATTGTTAATGGAATTGTTGATGCCTCTCCTGTGTTATTTGATGTAGGAATTATTGAAAGATTGATGTCTGTAGCAGCTTTTTGCAAATATCAGTTAAATAGTTTTGATCACGATAAATTTGCTAATGTAATAAGCAAAGTTAGAATTCTCAACTCAGTCAGAAAACCGTTTATACCTAATGAACCTATATTAAGTGGATGTGGGTTGCTGCTTACTAATGAACAATTTGACAAAATGAGTATGAATGATTTTGTTGGAGTCTTATCGGCTCTTAAATTTTTCGATATGGCTGGTGTTGTTTCAGACATTTATAATATTGATGCCTCAATTGTTGCAGATTCATGGGCAAAGCATACTATTTCAAACAAAAACAGCGACCAGAATTTGTCCCAAATTCTTAAAAATATTTCTGCATATCCAAATGTTAATTATCTTAACATTGCTCAGTATGCTCAAACTATCGGTAAACCCCCTGAGTTTGTTTTACAAATAGCAAAATGTATTAGGGATCCTATTCAAAGAATAATGTTCCTTGAAAAACCAATTTTTGAACAATCTATTCTTCCGTCTCTTCTTGAAATCAAAGATGGTACATCAATTCTACACCATTTGTTTTATGTTAAGTATTTTCGAAATAAATTATATGAAAACACAATTTCTTCCCATAGTATTTATATGGATATGATTATTTGTTATCAGAGGTACATAAGTATTGAAAAGCTTGAACAAATGAAATTCATGACTCCAAATAAACTTTCGGAGCTTACAATTATTCACACAATCCCACCTGATAGATATGGAAGAGACAATGATCAACTTAACGCTGTGTTAAAGAGGTTTGAAAAAGGATCAGCATTCCCAGAAGCAATAAAGAAGCATATAAGTGTAAATGATATTGTTGCTGGTATTTCAGATATTCATGGAACTGGTTCTTCGCCATCTCCGAGGCAATTAATGGAAAGATCTCTTGTTCTTGGTCAAACTAGTATATTTGACAAAATCGCAAAAGTATATAATTGTGATGAAAAAACAATAGCGTTCACAAAAGTGAGGACTTACGCAAAGTATAGGGAACAAAACTATCAACTAGATAAATTTGCATCAAATGTTTCAACAAAGATGCCATTAGGGGCTTTCGCTGATATTTGTATCTCAGCTGGCTTGAGAGACAAAGCAATACTTTTTATCCAAAGAATCTCGAAGAATGAAGAAAAACTTAATAAGTTCATAGAATTCGAAATGTATACAGAAGCCTCTCAAATAGCATCTGCTATGAAGAATCCATCTCTCGCTGCGGAACTGATGGAGAAGGCTCAGAAGAAATAAAAACAAGCCCAAATAGTATTTACTAGTTATCTACATCTGAATACTCTGTTATATGAGGTACAGGTACCTGATGCTTTGAAGATAAGAGAAGACGGGCAAATTCAAAATGATGATTCTTTGCAACATAATTCTCATTTTGAAGAACATTAAATACGGCTTCCTTTTTCTGTTTTCGTTTCTTTAACAAATTCTCTTCGAGATCCGCTGCAATTTTATCAAAACCTCTTTTTCTCAAGGAAGAAAAAAGATGATTGCACTGGGCATCACCGGTTTCTGTCGCATTATTAATGTCGTTGGATATGTGGCAGGCAAATGAATAAGCTATCTTTGATAATGTTTCTGCAACATCGTCGTTAACATGATACTTTTCTGCTATGCCCTTTCTTAATGAATCGATTTGTTCTTGAGATATATCAGTCATTGGCTGAGAGAAAAATAAACCTGTTTATGATGGCCGTTTAAAAAATGATTCCCCTATGCAGGGAACACCAGTACCAACAGATATATGAAGCTATTTCCAGTGGGGTATCCATAATTGTTGTATCTGGTCCGATGTCATCAGGTAAAACGACAACAATTGATTCGATTTGCTCAAAAGATAACCTTCCTTTTAAAACGTCTCATGTTTTTTGCGACTGTGGAATGGAAATATCTGATATATACTCTCAAATTGCAAAATCGATGGGTTCTTCGGAAAAAAAACCAAGATCGATCCGTGCACTTGTTGAATCGATTGAGAGTAGCGATCACACTGCAGTTTTTTTGGACTCATTTGATTTGTTGGATAATATTGCTAACGATTTGTATATTTCTCTCTATTCTGCTATAGAAAGTGGAGTAATGAATAATATCACATTGGTATTTGTTTCCAGATCTCATCCAAGTCACTTCGTAAGCGACCCAATTTCTTCTTTCAATATAGATTTTCCAGCTTATTCGAGAAGCCAGATTGAAAAAGTTGTTTTAAGTTATCATAATAACAAAGAAGATACTATTCTTCAAGCCAAGATTCGGAGAGTTATTGATATATGCGAGCCTATTACGAAAGACATCAGAGATATCATTTTTGTATCCCACAAAATGTCAAAATCAAAGCTTAATCCTGGTGATACAGAGTTTGGCACTCAAATCATCATGGAATTAAAGCAAATGAGAACACAAAAAGAATGCAGGGTGATTGGATTATCCAAAACGGCAAGAATAATACTATTATCCATAGCTATTGCTTCAAAAACATCTTCAGTTTCGGACTTGATGAGATTTTCACGCTCAATCAAGAGGAATAGAAACCATACCAAACTTCTTGAAGAACATGAATTTGTCAATCTAGAACGTGTATTTGCAATAAGCAAAGCCATCATTTTCCATCATTTTGACTCATTTGAGATAGATATATCAGCATATCTTGCTCTCCAAAAGCTGGTGGCTCTTGGGCTGATTGATATCCGTGGAGACATTAAAGTGGATGCTAAAATCAAATGCTTGGCTTCTGAAATAGAAATACATTCAGTCTCCAAGACCCTTGGTGTTGATTTCACAGCTTATACACTCGAAGCATAAAAACTATATAATGTCCCGTTTATTATCTTGGTCTTAATACTAATTCGAGAACCATATCGTTAGGGTGCTCCTTGCATCCTGCTTTCTCAAGAAGTCCTTTAGTAATGAATGATGGGAGTTTGATCTCATATCTTTTAGCAAATGGCAACTTATCTGGTTTTTGGCTCTTTCTCTCTTTTTCTTTGTGATTGGTTTCTTCATCACTGGAGTTGTGTTTTTGGTCTCTCTTTGGTGGTGGCGGTGAATTTTTTCCCATTATAAACTGGCCAGAAAAAACGGTTTTGATAACGATTATTTTTCATAAAGTGTTTTACATTGTAAAGTTGCATAATAAAGGGTCAAACAATAGCTACAATATCAATTTTCATAAGAATAGATTTTTCACAAATTTGTGAAGATTCGAATTTGAGAAAAAGGTTAACAATATTCTTAATGCAGCTTCAAAATGGGGTCTTTCTAAGGTTGTTTATAATGAGTATATGTGTAGATGAATCTGTTGATGTTGGGAGATCATACCAAGGGCCAAGTTCGATTAGCATTGAAGGTTGTTATTTTAGAAGGACACTGGTTTATTCTGGATCTTTATCTTCTGGGGGAGTTATTTTTGTTGATAGTGCAGGACATTCTTTGGTTATTATGAATACGATGTTTTTTAATTGTAGAGTTGCTTCAAATGGAAATGGAGGTGGGATTTATTTTCGTTCTCTTGAAGCACATCTTAGAAATATTTGTGCTTGTAAATGTAGTGGAAATGCTTGTCATTTTGCATCAATATCAGTAAATTCAACCAAATATAATAGAGTTGAATTTCTATCAATGCTATTGTGCCCTGACAATAAGGTTGGAGACTCGCCCATCTATTTGGACTATGGGGATTTGATATTTTCGAATTCCAACAGTTCATCAAATATTGTACAACTGTTTTCTGGTGCTTTCCTCAACAATCCAACATCAACTCAAAGCAAGTATTGTTCATATTCTTCGAATTATGCCGAAATTGAGAATTGCATTTATTTATCATATACCAATGGAGCAATGGAATACACAAATGTGGTTAACAACACATCTCCTTCTGGCACTGGAGTGTTATATATATGGGATGGTACAACTAATATTAGCAATTGTATATTTATGAATAACTCTGATACTTTGTTTTTCGCTGATGATGGGCATTTAAGAATACAAAATTGTTACATTTATCATTTTGGAATCGAATCCAAAACATCAGGAACAGGTTCAATTATATTTGATGACAACATTAACAGAAATCTAACTAACACTATAGTAATTTCCCATTTCGCTTCATTTCATTGTCAAACAATACATCATATTCCCACAGAAGATAGCTCAATATTTATTTTGCCTTATAGAACATTTGATGAACAATGCACTTTTCATGTCAGAAACAAAATGAGTTTCATGCTAATCTTCACAATAATTCCATTCTTTGTATAAAATAACGTTTTTTTTCTGTGATAAATTGTGACCTGAATATAGTGAATCACTAAAAAAGCCTAAAGCTAATTAATTAGTAGCAATTACAAATTGAAACACCTCATTGGCAAGAAATTAAATACCCATTAAGGGTAAATTAGAATGAATGGAATAAAATTTGATTTCCAGACAACTATCATTGAGATTGCTTTGAATCTAAAGATCAAGCCAGAAATTAAAGCTAAGTTGATTGAGGAATTCAACTCCACATACCAAGAATTCGAAAAAGTCTCAAAACAAAGCGATACTTTTCATGGGAGCAAATATCGAGTTCTTGAAGAATTAAGTGATTTAGCTCAAAGAATTGTTCTTGGAGACCCAAAAACATCTTTGTTGACAAAATGCGAAATCATGAATTTTTTTGCCAACAATGGAGGATCGATTTGCCTTGATAAAGATAGTATATTTATTGATTAAATATGTTTATTACATATATTTCACTCTTTTTCTTCTCTTCTGTGAGATCTCCTTTTCATCTTCCTGTGTCCATCATGAGAACCGCTGCTTTCGTGGCTTCTGTCTTCTCTTTGGGGTCTTGAGGTATTTCTTTGATCGAAAAAGCTTTGCTCTCTGTTGATCTTCGGAAGCCCTTCCTCTCTTCCCTTTGACCAAGTAACAATAATACGATGACCGTCCATCATAAACTCATTCATTTCATTAATAGCTTCATTCGCCGATCTGTCAAGTTTATAAGATACAAAAGCATAACCTTTTGATTCCAATCTCTCATTAAGAACCATGCGGCACTCTGTCATCTCTCCATATCTATGAAATGCTCGATATATATCATCTATTGATGTGCGAAAATTAAGATTAGTAATTGCAATTTCTCTCGACATATGTTTTTATATCACATGTCAGAGATCAACAAATTTAATTTTTTTTAAGAAAATTGAATGATACCTGCCATGATTCAATTCCATTTTGTCCTTGGTATGACCCTTTGCGTAGTCAATCATCCAATAGCCTTGCATGTTTTAGGAACTATTCGTGATAAGAACACCAAACCACATGAAATAAGGAGTTCTGTGGATAGAATTGGATCAATCCTAATGGCCAAGGCATTTGAAACTCTTCCAACAGAGGATTATCAAGTGGAAACACCACTTTGTGAGACTATGCAACAGCGGTTGTGCACAAGAATCATAGTTGCACCAATCCTTAGAGCCGGATTAGCTCTATTGAATAGTGCAATCAATGTTTGCCCTGAAGCATCCATCGGATACTATGGACTCCAAAGAAACGAGGAAACAGCACTTCCTGAATTCTATTATAAAAAGCTCCCACGCACAGAAGGAGCTGACGTTTTCGTTCTTGATCCGATGCTTGCTACAGGTGGATCATCTGCATATGCTATCGAAGATATCATATCTAAGAATCCCAGAAGCGTAACACTCGTTACAATTGTGTCGGCAAAGCCTGGAATCGAGTACATTCAATCGAGATTTCCCAACGTCAACATCGTAACAGTGGCTGTTGATGACAAACTCAATGAAAAGAAGTTCATCGTGCCAGGATTAGGAGATTTTGGTGATAGATATAATGGTACCCAATAGAGTTATAAAGAGACATTTTTCAACAGCTTTGTTTGAATCAAATGAATGGAGAAGAATTGGTAACAAAAATGAACAACCATCTAGCAAGTATTCTTGAGCACATAGAGAAGAGTTCGTCTGAAAACAATGCCGTTATTAGGGAAGAAATCAAAAATTTCTTTGTTACAGCAGAAACAATAGATAAGATGATCGCCAAAAAGAGTGTGGAATCGATAAATTACGTCAAACATTGCGAATTAGAGGCCATTGAAAACGAAAAGGTCAAGATAAACAATTACCTGGAGAAATTTGAAGAGCAGGTGTCGCAAATAGAGTCAACAATCAGGTCCTCCCTAAGAGAGGGATCTTCTTTATTTTCTTTTTAAATTTTACATAATCGTTATTTATTTTGATGCATAAAAAACCTGTTTTGCGGAGTTTGGGATCCAGCCCGACAAAAAAGATACAAGAAAAGCGGAATGATAAACATTATGAGTTTTCTGAGAAACATTTGCGGAGAAATATTGAACAGCTATGTTTACAAGTATATGGTAGGACCAAGGTTCCCGAAGAAAGTCAAGAATCGGGAAAGGGAGATATTAAGAGAATAGAACAGTTCTTAGTACATATGAAACCTGATATTCGTGATATATTATTCAAAAAAGAACCAATTGTTACTGTTAAACCAAGGTCTAAATCACCGATTCCTGTGTACAGTCAGGCAGAATTCGCAAAGAGGCTAGATCAATTGAATAATAGCGTTAAATTCGCTTTAGATAACTCAAGATTTTTGGAAAGTGATATTGGGAAAGCAGAGAATGATATGAGTGAGAGTTTAGACTCAATGAAAAAAGAATATTTATCAAAAATAGGCAATCTTAGTCATGAATACGAAAATAATCTCAAAGAAATTATAGAGAAAAAGGATCATTTGATTCAGTATATGGATGACTTGAAGAGACAAGTTTTTGAAGAGAAAAAAGAAATATTTTGTATCGAAGACAGGATCGCTAAGATTAGAAACAACCAGAAAGTCATTGAAGAAGAGATAATTGTTAATCTTCAATTGATTAAAGGTAAACAAATAGATGATTATGAACTTAGTATGGAGGGAGGAAGACTGCTTCATGAAAAAGGGAGAATTTCGAAAAAAATTGATTCTTTTCCAAAAGAAGATCCAATTCCTGTGGTGGAAAAAATTGATTCTACAAGCACATACTCCGATCCTGAATATATTCTTACCGAAAACAGTATAAAAGATGCCAGAATTGAGAGACAATCATTATATTCCAAATTATCATATATTCAAAGAAGTCTTCAAAAGAAGAAGAAAAAGATTTCTTCATATGAGAGATACTTCAAAGAACTGAGTGATTATCAGCAAAAAATCCAGAAACTGAAAACAAATATGTTGAAACTTGCACCTTATAGAAAAGGTTAATGTACAAAACTAATGAATAGTAAAACGGCGATTTATTTACGAGGTTGCACAGCTAAAATAGAAGTAATGATTTGGTGTTTCACAGCCATAACTTTTAAAATTGCCATCGAAGTTTTCCATAAATGAATTCAAAATAGTTTCATGAGCTTCAGGTAAAACAGCATCACTAATAGTTGGATAGTTCACAAGTATTTCTTGAAGATTCTCGAAAATTGGAGCAATTCTTTCTTCAAACTGGTGCCTGCTTACATGATATCGATTGAGCAAAGGACGGACTCCATCAAGAACTTTGGACCTCAAATCTTCAAGTGAATCTAGAGAAAAATCAACATTAATATTGGTGAAGAATCTATCAGAATAATAATCATATTTGTCAGTCCTCAATGATGGAAACAGAGAAGTAATTGCAAAAAGAAGACACCCAAAGTTACAACAATCCCAAAGCATTTGGGCCGGGGTTGACGATCCTAAATATGTTTGAAAATGGCCTAAATCTCCACTGTAATAACTATGTCTTGGATTTATGTCCTTGAAAGAAAAATGATCCCCATCAATCTGAGCATATCGGTTTAACCTTCCTATTCTCATCAAATTGGCATAAAATTCTTCGAAACTTGCACCAGGTTGTGATTCTTTTGGCATTATAATGATACTAAGTTCAAAATCACCACAATAAATTCCCAGATCATCACGAAACTGCTTCACAAGCTTATTGGGGTGTTCTAAGCCTCCTGAACATGATCCGATTATCTTTGGAGGGGGGATATCAAACAGTTTATAAGGTTTTCCAACTAAATCTGTAACAACAAGTGGTATCATAAACAAAAACTACTTTTTTTATCTATGAGAGGAAGAGAAAAACAAAGATAAGGATTGGAGAGCCAATTCTATGTGATAAAACTTGATCAATGTTATTCTTGGTGGGATCACATTGAGAGAGGCATTGTGATGAAGAATTGGATACTATTATTCTTTCAAAAACATCTCCATAAGAGAATTTATTGCTACAAAAGCAACAATTGTAGAGATATTGAATTGGAGATGTTGTACTGTATAGATAACCAAATCCATAAGGAGAGGTGCACCTAACAATGGAAATGAACTTTGCTTTGCCTGTTGCTTTGGGTTCTTGATATCTTAAAGCGTGATAAATATCTGATTGGACGTTATAACAATTATAGAAACTGATTGTATCAGCACCATTTTGGCACATAATCAAACCAGCAGCTTTATAAAACTTACTATTTGTAACATTAACATTGTTTGCAGTTGCGGTTGTTGAATCCTGCAATAAAAAAATTCCGTCGTGGCCATCTGATTCGGGGCATTTGTCTGAAGAAACTATTTCAATAGTACCACTTTTTGCTCCATATGTAGAAAAACAACTTCCATATACAACACCAGATCCAGCGCTTGCATGGCTTTTAAAAAAACTGCTCCGACTAATTTTAATATTCGTTGATATTGAAAAAATAACTGCTCCATTTGATTTACCATAACAATTCCGAAAAGTGCTTTGTTGAATTGTTGATGATGTACAACTTGTTTTAATATATAAAGCACATCCAGATTCTGCTGCAACAATGTTCAGAAATTGACACAAATTAACAAATAGACAGGACGAACTTATTGTTTTACCAGCATAAAACACTTTGTTTTCATAAGTTTCGCACATCAGAAAATATGAATACACCTCTTTCAAAAAATCTGAAGAATTCTTCTCTCAAAAATCAAATAAAAGCTGTGGGATTTATTTGATCTTGATCCAGATCTCATCTTTCTTGTTATTAATGTGATTTTCATATCTAGCAGCAATGAATAAGTAGTCAGACAATCTATTCAAAATCTTTAAGTATACCTTGCCTTCATTATTGGGCTCATCAGTCAAGAAGTCGGAGACAAGAACCCTTTCACATCTTCAAGCATCCTCTATTTTAATGAAAGAGTTTAGTTTTTTAATATGGTTCAATTTGAATTAAAGCGATGTTCTTATCATCAAAACAGAATGCTTGGAGTGTATTTGAATCAAAACGAACATAAAATCTCTTAATCACAAATGGAGATTCTCTTATAAAAAACAATTTAATATTGTCAACAGGTCCTGAGAATCTCCAACAAATGATGTGTTTGGAAAAGATCGAAAAAACGTATGAATGGTCATCAATAGACAACAATTGCGACTGAGAAAAACGACTGCAATTATTGTTCGAATTTAATTCTCATAAAAGGGAAATGGGAAGAGTTAATATGTAATTTGGAGGATAATGATTATTTGGAAATGTATCAAATATTGTTCCATCTTTGTACTTGCAATCGACAATATATATCATATGAGAAGTAGTTATTAATAACCAATTACTATTAGATGATATACTAATGTCATTGATTTTAATAGTTCGAGGAAACAAACTTAGATTCATTCTAGACCTAGATAATTCACCATATCCATAGAATTGAATAATTGAACTTGTTGAAGTCATTACAATATTATCATTATCTGATATATCAGCATAACAGCCATTATAATCAATTATATTTGATTTTTCTCGGATTAACTCTAAGTTCGATTCATACAAACTACATCCTTCAGAAGAATAAACTAATACTCGGCCTTTTGTATTCACTTTGATCCCTTTTATTTGGTCACCCAGACAATTCGAGGCTTTCTTTTCTAATTTAATGTATTTCTGGTCTCCAGTATTCGAATAATACACAAAAATTGATCGATTCTTATAAAAATAAATATATTTAGAATTGGGATGAACTGCCCCAAAAATTATCCCAGAATTAATAGGAAAAGAAACCACTGAAATATTATTATAATTAAGATATAATTTGAACACATTTGATTCAATCAATCCATGATAATCCGTGGATAAAAAAACGTGAGAATTTGAATGTTTGATTGGAATAATTTGAATCCTAGATGAAGAAACCTCCATTGTGTATGCATTGCAAAGACTAACTCTCAACTTATCTCTAAGCTCATTCAAAAAGATATGAACTTCAGTGATACCATTTCTGGTTATTCTGTTCGTTATAAATAAACTCATTGCATTTTGTATAGAAATATCAATACTTATTATATTCTCTTCTGAACATTTAAAACATAAGTCTATAAACCCAGTTCCATTCCTAAACACAATTATTATCTCATCTCCATTTGGAATTGTATAATAAACTGTAGAGATTAATGAGGTATAGAAAACTGGTTTGTCATTTTTAAAAACATAAATTGAGCCTTTATGTAGGCTTAAAAAATTTGCTGAGGAAGGTAGAGAGCAGGAAGAAAAACTTTCAATTGTAAACTTATGTTCCCCTATAGAGGAAAAAAATGCTTTTGCTAGAGAATCCCACATTTCATCAAAAACGTCGGTAATGATTCGATGATTAAATGTGTTAAGTTCTGCAATTATTAAAGGGTTGAGCATGTATCCTTTATAGGAATTTGAATAATTTGGAACTCTTGAGTTTTTGGATTTTGATTTTTCATTCAACAAAACTTGGGCAAATCTAGTAGTGAGCATATACTCTTCAAAAGTATAGTCTGGATCCAACTTGTAAAAAAGAGATGGAGCAAAGAACCCCCAAAAATTGAAGTGACTTGAAAGCAACAAAAAATCATATTTTTCTGGTTTCCTTGTAGCTTTCTCCATAAAAGACCGAATTGTATCTGTTGGATTCATTCTAAATGTATGAATTGATGATTCATGAGATATTTGACAATAAATATCTATTGGGACATTAGTAAACATGTAAGTGATTTGAATTTGGTGTAAAATGGCATTTTTGATGTAGATTTTTTCTAGGTTAACCTGTTTCTATATCTGAAATTATTTAAATTAATCAAATATTCTTAGATATTGAGAATTCATCAAGGTTTCTATTATCAGCGTAGTATCTAGCATAAGATTCTTTGCCAAACTATAAGAGAAATATGTTTCTTTCGCTTTTCAATAGGAATGAAATTTGATATTTAAATAGTCCAAAATATCAAAATAAATGAGAAATCTTATGATAATGACAAGAAAAGGAAAATTATCATTTCTTTTTGAAACACCAAATATTGTATTAGCACGCGATTGTTTGTTCACGAATCAAATATCTCATGATTAAACTGATGACATATTGATGAACCATCAGATCCTACAACATGGAGCACGATAAGAATACACCTCTTTCAAAAAATCTGAAGAATTCTTCTCTCAAAAATCAAATAAAAGCTGTGGGATTTATTTGATTTTGATCCAGATCTCATCTTTCTTGTTATTAATGTGATTTTCATATCTAGCAGCAATGAATAAGTAGTCAGACAATCTATTCAAAATCTTTATGTATACCTTGCCATCATTATTGGGCTCATCAGTCAAGAAGTCGGAGACAAGAACCCTTTCACATCTTCGGCACACAGTTCTTGCATGATGGATATGAGCAGATGAAACGCACCCTCCAGGAAGAATGAAATTTGATAAATCATCTAGATGTTTCTCATGTTCTACACCCCATTTTGATAGGAATGACTCAAAATCCGAAACGTATTGGTTTGGTGGAGAATCCGTGGATATAAAGCTACCTATATCAAACAGAACGTTTTGAATTATCTTAAATTGTTCAACAATTATGTTGCTTGAATAACAAATACAAATACCAATTATTGAGTTTAGTTCATCTATTGTTCCTAGTATTTCAAAAATAGGACTATTTTTCTTTTGGTTTTTTAATACACTTGTTGATGATAGCCCCAGATCACCAGTACATGTGGTAATGGATGGTTTCATATTTATGCGTTTATAATTTTGGATCTTTTTGATATTTTTGTTCCTACCTGCTGTAATGAGCAAGTATATATTCAAGATTGTTTATATTCCGATGATATGGCAATTGATTTCTCTCTTATACAGGATTTTTCATTGTTTGCACTTGAAATTGTGAGATTTGTTCGCTTACGCCCTCTATCTTATCGAAAAGCTATTGATATTTGCCTTAATCCACATATGAACAATCCACATTTTAGAAAAGAACTATTAAAAGAAGCAATATACAAAGGACCTTTTTTAGCCTATCAATTATACAAAGAAAATCTTTTTGATATAGATTCTTTAATCAAAATGGTAAAATTGTCATCACATGGTATATGTGCTTGGTACTTTCATGAAATATATCCAGATTTTCCGAATTTTGAAGACCAATTGTATATTCAAAACGTAATAAAAGAAAATCAAAGCTCTTTGCTCGAAAATGACAGATCACTATTGAAAGAAATGATTGAATATGGATTTCCATTGAACTCAATTGGATTCTGTTTGAAATATGATGATTCTGTATTACTACAAAGATTTGCTAGGGATCCAGTGTTTGATTCATCACAGACTATCAAATGGAGTGTTTTTGAGTGGTCATTCAGACCATCTGAGCAAACATTAATAGCAGTATCCGCTCATTTTGGCGCAATATCTTGTTTTAAGTACCTGCTTATTAATGGAGGAATAATAAATGAAAAAGTTATGAATGATGCCATATATGGAGGTCATCTGGATATTGTGCGGATATGTTCCCAAACAATTAGACCTCTCTCCAAATTTATCTCATCAGCATCTCAATATTTTCGACATCAAATCTTTGCTTGGATTCAAAATGATGAGAAAACACTTGATGAAACATGTCTTTTTCACAGTAATATTCGTTCTGTTCTGTATCACATTCAGAATAAGGTTAACATCAATGCTAGAAAGAATCATCAAACTCTTCTTCATCTTGCTGCAATAAGCGATAACATTGATTTTATAAATTATCTAATTGAAAATGGAGCTGACACAAAAGCCCTTGTTTTTGGCTTTTTTTTATTTAATAACTGACTCCTCTCGATTATGCCATTGAAAACAATAGGGAAAAAGCAATTGAATTTTTGCGTAATTATCAGAAAAAATCAGATTAAAAGGACATTATCGTTTTTCGTTCAATTTTTCTTTGTTAACAAATTTGTGAAGGAGGGTTGTTTAATTTATGAGTGATTCTCAACACGAGCATTGTCCTCTTTGTAGGAACGAGACTCCCCTTGTAGACTTTCATTGTTGTAATAAATGTGCTAATAGTTTGTCACATGTAGAAAATGCACCTTTAAACCCAGAGCAAGCCAATGACGTTACCCCATTGATTCCAAGTTCAATTTTGGAGGAATGTTCTGTTGCTATTGCCAATTCTTCTCCAGAAGAAGTTTCTTGCTCATTTTCTAAGAAGAAGAAAGAAACAAAACTGTATTATAAATCAATGAATGAATGGATTGAGCAGATGAATGATCTTAATGACGTTAATGATTCCAATAACATACCAACAGATGAAAATGAAGCCAATGGATGTATACGTTTTGCAACATATTTTTCATTTTTCCTTAATTTATGCCTTTTAATCGGAAAATCGATTGCCCTTACCTCTTCCACATCTTATACCCTTATTTCATCGCTTGCTGATTCGTTTTTGGATTTGATTGCTGGGACAATCATTTCATGCACAGCTGCCCATTCAAAGTTCACACGTGAAGATTTATTCAAGTATCCTGTTGGAAAATCTCGAGTTGCTACAGTGGGTATTTTAATTTTTAGTGTTTTAATGGCTTGCTGTGCAATGTATATCATCATACAATGTCTTATGTCCCTTATTGCTCATGAAATATCTCCAAATCCAACCACTACAGCTATACGTATTATGATTGGTGTTATTGTTGTTAAATTGGTTATGTGGATATCCTATGATTGTTTGGGGCATGCTTTCACCTCAACTTTGGCAGAAGATCATAGAAATGATGTATTAACTAATGCACTTGGTTTATTCATGTATTGGGGAGGAAAGAAATTTGGATGGTATATGGATGCTTTAGGAGGTATATTGCTCTCTTTATTTGTTCTTGTTAATTGGGTTTTGAACGCTAAAGAAAATGCAACAATGCTCATGGGAGAATCAGCACCACCAGAAGTTATCAGAGCAATTACTTATGTTGCTGCTCATCATCATCCTCTAATCATCAATGTTGAACAAGTTATTGCGTTTCAAGTCGGACCAATGTACTTTTCTGAATTACACATTGTTGTACCCGGTCATATTCCTCTTGAAGTTGCTCATTGGGTTGGCGAATCTTTACAACTGAAGGTAGAAAGAATTCCCCAAATTGAAAGAGCCTGGGTTCACGTTGATTGTGAATCGCATAGTGAGAATGAACATTTATTGTTTATGAGAGCAACAGGAAAGCTCGAAAACAAACCTATTGTTGAATCTGAAGTTGTAATTCCATAAAGAATAGTTTATTATTTTCGTGTGTTTGTCATTTTTGAATATAGGAAATCTCTTTCCTGTGTATTAATAAGCTCCTGTTTTTGCATTTTGGATTTAATATCATCAATTAGAATCTTTGAACCTGGCATTTCTCCTAATTGTTTCAAACTTTCTTCAAGTTTGTCGAATCTATTCATATATACGTATGCTAAACAGATTCGATATCTTGTTTTTAGTATAAAATGCTCCATTGGCAAACCAGTTTTGTGAATATAATCAATTAATAAATCGGAATTCGGCACTACATTTTCATATTGTCCTAATTCTATATGGCATGCAATTCCATTCGATTTAGAACTTATAATTAATGCAAAAATTTCATTTGCTTCTTTTGGAGCAATACCAATAAATGATTGGTTTGGGAAAGCGATTTGAACCCTGTTAAAATACTTGAGGGCATTTTTAAAATCCTTGGCTTCATATAGTATTTTTCCTCTACTATTACAGTAATTAGCGAATTCAGATCTATTTTTCCACTCAATACTTTCGGTCCAAAATTGGGGTTTGATAAGCCTACTATCTTCAAAATCAGGAAAAGAATTAGAATTAGTATCCACACCAAGATCTTGGAGCATTTTTATCACATCTTCACATGCATTATCTAATTCGAAAGCTTCTTGGAGAGAGGCAATTGCTTTATCTTTGAGAGGAGGATTAACAGCTAAAAAAGTTTTGGCAACACCTATTAAAGAATGAACGTTAACATATTGTTTGATCTGATCATCTGATACTTCTATCATTGAATGTACGAAATCTGATGGAACTTGATTCACATCAATGTTATTTCCCCATGCCATCCTTGCTCTATTATACTCTTTTCTTGAAGCTACAATTTTTTTTGATTCAAACAATTTATCAGCAATAGATAACTGATAGAGACCATATTTAGATCTTTGCCTTAGCTCTTCTTTTTGGGCTTGTGCTTTCTTGTCATCAACAGACTTTGATATTTCGATAATCTCTTCAGGGGATTTTTTCATCAAATCATCTCCTGATATGGATTTATGAGATTTTTCTTGATCTAAACACATGGGTCTTTGGATATTATCATCATAATCGATATCTGATAAAGGTTTTGCCTTAATTAGATGAACAATAGCCTCAAAATACTCACTATCATCGACTCTTCCGTCAAAAGTAATCAATTTTCCACTCCCAAGAAGATATTTCCTCGAAATAAAAAATGAAGCAGTCTCGCCTTCACTCATTGTTTTCACGCATATAGGCAAAAAAATATAAAGCTTATCTTCAGTAGATTTATCCCCTGTTATCCAACATAAGGGACTGTTTGGTGGTGAATGGTCAATCACCCCTTTTTCGGATTTTATAAGGTATTCCACAGCTACAGCTGTATCTAGATAATTAGAACTCCTATTTTTTATATCGCCGTACTCACGCAAAAGCTTAAAAAGCTCGCGATCAGCAGTAAGTGGAACTGATCCTTCAGGATACATTTAATAAATTGGAGAAACTCGAGATTCTGTTCCATCAGACAAAATCATTCATATGGGTGATAACGAGAATATTTCAGCAGAAGCCTCAGCTGAGAAAATCATCAAATCGATTCCTGGAGATAAATGGATAGACAAATTGCGATTTTCCTTTATAGAAGCAGCTGGAAAAATTGATTCTGACATATGTTTGAAGAAATGGGTGAATTCCAAACTTAAGTATTTGATTGAATCCTATGTACTTGATGAAACACAAATGAGAGATTTGTTTTTTTTAATGGATGCAAACTGTGATGATTCTATAAGTTGGTCCGAATTATTAGCTTACATCAGTTGCCACCAAAAGAGCGCGGCTATAACTCAAATGGAGAACAAATTGAGACTAACATATCATGCTCCAAGTGTTAGACTCCTTCCTAAATCCAAAAAGACTCCTCCATGCCTGCGAGTTCGATACTTGCCCTATATCAGTCAGATTATTTCCCTTTCAGAAAGCGTTATTAGTTTTTGGAACAGTGACAACTGTTCTTTAATTCGTACTCTCACAGACAAAGATCTTTTTGTTGATTTCTGTTGCATACAGTCAATTTCGAAATTAGCTATTGCCAAAAAGAATAGACAAATCATATTTTATGACTTAAGGACTCAGAACATTATGGATTATTGTATTTCATCAACACTTGACACATCGTCTATTCATAATTATACTGCTGATGAAACTAAATCAGCGATTCGAAGCTGTAGGAGAAAAACAATTCCATTATATCATACACCAACAGCTATTGAAAGTGACCCATCTCAACCTATCATTTATGTGGGGAATGAGGAAGGTAACATTGAAGTATTTTATGTCAATGCATCAAGTACATCACGGCAAGATTGGAATTCATCTCGAATGTCTGTTTTAAAAGTGCATTCGAGTATGATAACACAGATAACTTATTTGCCGAGTTTATCTTCTTTCGCATCTTCTTCCCATGATGGAACCATAACTGTATGGACTTACTCTCTAATTACCAAAGATTTTAGGGTTGAATCGGTTTTTAAAGAAAAGACGAAAACCCCAATAACATATTTCATTTTTTATGAGAAAACAATGGATTTTGTATATCTTACCACAGCACATTGTTTTGGGCAGTGGAGATATGGAACATATTTCAATACCACAATGGAAACAAATTCTCAAATTGTAACAACGATCACACTTGTTCCTTCAGATATGGGAGCCCCATTTTTAGTGGCTGTTACAAATGATAGTTTTGTATCTATATATCGAATGCCAAATCTTGAAGTGTGTGATAATAAGTTTTTGGGCCTTCATTATTCACTTGCCCCACCAACAGGATCTGTTTATGACAATAGGCATTTGTATTTGATAGGGTCGTTTTTATCATCATGGAAGTGTGATCATGGAGTAATAGAAAACATGCTCCCTCATAAAGATCCATTGATCGGTATTGCAGCCAATGACTTATTTAAGAGTATTTTTACCTTTGACCGAAATGGGAATGTTAATAGCTGGAGTATTTTTAATGGTTCAAAAGACTTTTTCTTTCAATCGAAAAACCATGATGATGAAGTCACATCTCAATCAATAGATATATCAAAAAGAAGGCTAGCAATTGGATTTCGTTCAGGACTCATCAGAATTATTACTTCTAACAGTGGATCAGTATTAACAACTATTGATAGCAGCCAATTATTGGGAGCATGCACTAATATATTGTTTACTAGTATGTTTGGATCAAATAGAATAATTTGTACGAGTTCAAAAAAAGTTGCTATTCTATTTGAAGATCTTCCGGGTAATAGGATAAGATTTCAAAGATCATTTATGGGACATAATGAATATATAACATCTGTGGTGACCCTCAAGTCTACTTATATTCTTACAATAGGTCAAGAAAAAGAGTTATTTTTATGGTCAATTCAACATCAAAATCCAGTTATGAGATTCCGTATCCCGAACGATCCAACTGTTTCTATTGATATTCCTTCCAGTCATGATCATTTTTTACTTGGAGATATTACTGGGAATGTTTATGTTATGGATATATCAAATCCCTCGCCCATAAGTTCCTATAATGCTGTAGGTATTAGGATAAAGTCATCTATTAATTCAATGGTTTTAACCAATGATAGTCATATTGTTGTTGGGAATTCACATGGATATGTTTCAATTTCATTGTTTGATGATAAACACTTAAGATTTTCATATGTAAACCGAATTCGAGCTCATGATAAAGGAATTATTGATATATCCTGTTTCGAAAAATATGATGCCTTCATAACAGCTGGTATTGATCAGGAAGTCAAGTTTTGGTCAATTAAACCACTTAAGCTTGTGGGACAACTCGGAAAGAATGAGAAATGGGTTTTATCAAATCCAGATAGCTGGTTTGACCATGGAATTCCTGAAGATCAATCTCATTTTAAAGAAGATATTGTTTCTCCAACCAGCCCAAAGATAGAGGAGACAATAAAATCAAGAGAAGAAGAGGATAAATCCGAAAACCTACTTGGTGATAAATCTGTGAGTGCTCCTGAGCTCCCTATACCTCCATTCACTCTCAACCTAGCAAAAGCAATATTGGGTGAAACCGAAGAGTTGACCCACTCAGGGAGATTACTTGTAAAATCCATAAGGGCATCTCAAAAGAAGCAAAAATCTGCGAATATAGTTAAGCCTCTTGTTCCAAAGCTATCTTTCTCTGATTTGATTGAGCAAAGACAAATGGAAAACACTGAAAACCTTGTCATGTCATGTAGATCATTGAGACCAAGGAACCTGCACTTATTACCAAAATAATATGTTTATAAACACATTTTAGATAAATTTTTCAAACTCGTTCTTCAAAAACTTGGAAATCTTCTCTTCGACTTGTTCATACGCCCCATGAGGTATTTGTTTTCTGGCCTCTTCAAATACTTTGCCATATATAATATCAGGTGTAAGATTTTCAATTCCGTACTGTTCGACTAACTTGTCACATAAACCAGTAATCATTTCCCTCCACATAATAACTTCAGAATTACTATTCAAAAAAGATCTAATATGCTTAGATTGTCCAGAAGATTCTAAAACAGCTTCAATCTCTCCTCTAATCTCAGATTCACCAACATCTTCCCAGCGTAATTGATCCATAGTGATCTTTATTTAATCGTCCCAAAAAGATGAAAATTTGGGAAACTCATTAGTAATAATAATTCGTGCTCAAAATTGCAAAATAGATGTACAAAACCTGCTTTTTAAAAAATACCGTTAACGTCTTATTTTGATTCATAACAATGTCGACGATTTTTTCTCCTCACGAGCCATCATATTCCAAATCTGCTGATAAAAAGAACATAAAGTTTAATATACTCAGAGAAAATCTCCTCGAAGCGATTGAGAAGAATGGAGGGATTATTTCTGTTAAACAAGCTCATGAGTGTGTTTTACAGGTTTTTAACAAATATCCATGGTCCACGCAAAATATTGAGAACCTTTCTAGGTTTATTGTTTCTTGTCCTGAGTTTTTCCGCATAGATTTATCCATTGATTATCCAAAACCGTTAGCAATTTATCCGGGTCATCATAGAACTAGCTCTACGTCCTTTTTTGTTACAGCTAAAGAGAATCAAGCACCTGACTTGGATAAAGCAAGGGAATTCTTAAAAAGGCTAGTAGACGATGCCATTTCTCGGTTATCCGAGAAAAAATCGAAGCCAAAGAACCGTAAAGGCGATAAAATGAATGATGTCGAAGATGGCCTTATTCTAGATTTAGCTGTCGAGAATGAGAATACAAATATTAGGCCATTGAAGACAGTTCAATGTCATGCAACTTTGTGCAGACCAAATGGATACATAACAAATAGTAGATTGAGGCTACAAATCCTCCATTCTTTTATTGCATCTGCTTTTGCATATAAATCATTTACTATTCAGAATCTAATGGATTCATTTACATTAGATGTTTATATCAAGATCATTGGGATTGTAGAACTTCCAAAATTCTTAATTGATGAACCTTTATTTAGGCATATTCAGATAAGATGCTTTCCGCAAAGAATTATTGATTCTTTGAACCTTGATATTGCCCAAAAATCTCTGACAAAAATGCTCCAAACTTTGTCTTCTTCTTCACTAACAAATCAAAGTCACTATTCGTTGTTGTCTGTTTTTGGATCAAAGTATAAATTAGTTCGAACGATTAGGATTGAATTCCCTTCATCGATTATACTTGAGTTTAAGACATCAAATCAAAATGATGTCCTATCTTTTTGGCGATTTGATTCTCTTGCCCAGTTATTAGAGTTTGCGGATCCTCATTCAAATCAGATTTGGAAGAAAAGGTATTCTTTTGATTTGACTGTGAGTTCATCCAGTCTTAATCACGAATGTGAAGCCGTTATGTCAAAGTATTTCAAAAAGAAGAAATGGAGTAAATTCCCACTGTTTCCATATCAAGTTGAAGATATCGTTTCAAAAACTGGCTTTAATTATTTTTACATAGCCAAAACAATCAACAAAATGTTGGATGATGCTCCATCTTTTCGAATTAATAAGATTATTCATCCGATCAAAGGCCCGATATCTCAGTATTGTAGGAGAGAATCAACTGATTCTTATAGTTTTCAAATTAATCCAGAAACATCTATGCAATATGTTGACCATTCTAGTTTTTTGAGAAACCATGAGATATCATGTGAGTATGCAATGAACTATTTTGTTTCATTGAATCATATTTCTCGCTTCGGCTTAATAATCTCCATTAACCATGATTGGAATGAAGTGTATCGAAAGATTTGTGAATATGCCAATGCAACAAACAAAGAATTAGAAGAATTTAAAAACCCAAAGTCATTACATGCATTCCATCATTCTTTTAATAGAGAATACCGCGACTTATTTATGTATCATTTATCACAAGTATCTTATAATTTGTCCGAGTATTCTACTTCCAATAATATGATTATATCAACATCAGAATATATCAACCATATGACACTTTTAAATAGATCATGGGTAATGGATCCTAGAATTGGGGAATTGGTTGAAAGAATGAAAATGATATCATTATGTCCTCCTTCTCACTATGATACTGAAAAGGCCACCGCACTCTTGTCTAGAATTAATCATGGATTTTGTGATGATGCTGTACTATTCTTAAAATACATGAAATTCTTAACATTAGCTCCAGATACAGACTCAAATAATGTTTCTGAATTTGTTTTCTCTCCTAACAGCCTTCCTGAATTGAAACACAATCTTCCTCTTTCCTTCTTTATTGAGATCAAGAACTGTCTTGATTCATTGCATCGGTCTTCTCAAAATGACTTTTCTTTAATGGGTTTGATTAAGAGTTCGCCTGGTTCAACACTTTATTTGTTAGGAAATACATCAGGAGTTAGTATTGAATTTAATGAATCTTTAGTTCTGAATAATCCTCTTTTTGCTTCTATAACTACTGAAACAGTCAAAAAGAATGACCTTTTCTCTCTTGTTCAAAATAGGATTAAATTCCCTCAGCTCCCTCCATTCGAAATCACAGTACCACCAATAGAGTATATGCCGGAGGAGCCAGATTTTTCATTCGTGTCATATCCCACAACAACTTGCCCTGCCCTCCAAAGGGTATTCATGCAATGCTTTGTGATTATATTTCAGCAATACCCTGGAGATAAAGTTGTTTTCCTGACCTTTGCCAGATTGGTTTACGCAACAATTTATTATGGTTTTGTAGATGGTATATCTCTTCATTCTTTGAGTAATACTTTTGGGGAAAATAATCAGCAACTATTAGGTTCAGTATTAGCTTTTCTTGAAGAATATAGTTTTATAACACGGGTTTTGCATTCAGGAGCTGACCCATTGTTTGTAGCCGATACATATGCATATGCACATATGATTACTAAAACAATTCAGAATGGCAGTGATGTTCAATATGATATGGTTAACCAACACTATTGGATCCAATTAGATGGAATATTAAACGAGAAAATAATCAGAGTCTTAACCATTAACATATTCGACCTAATCCGTAAGAATCCCGGAATCGAGTTCATAGAAATTGCGAAGAGAATGCAATCTGTCTCTCTTTATGATTTATATGACCTTTTGAATCTATTGGAATTTGATGATATAGTATACTCAATATATTACCAAAATCCCGAATCCTCACTATTTGATAATAATGATACGATTCTAACTCGTTCATCAGATTCCAATCAGTTTATATATGAAATATACAAGAATCAGACTGATCCTGCTTTCCAACGAACTCACAGAAAGCTCTATCCTACCAATAACCATCTTGAGAACATGTCAATGGTTGTGATTCCGCAGCTATAAATGTTATTTTTTTCGTTGTTTTAAATGAGTAATGAATCTTTATCCGAACTTGATTTAGACAAAAGGGAGCTGAATAAGGAAAATTCCTCCAAAAGCGAGGGCATTGACCATTCTGATTTGGAAGATTTGAGAATTAGGCCTGGAAAAGTAGATATGCCTCGAATTGATAGAAAGAATCAGGTTTCATTTGTTAAAGATGTTACAAAACCTTTAAATCCAGATTTAATATATCAATGCGTCCTTAAAAGGGAGAAAAGAGGATTATTTGGTTCATATGTGTATCAACTTTTTTCGGAAGGAGATGAAGAGCCCATTTTAATTGCTACAACGGATTCAAGTATTTTTTCTACGAAATTCACAATTATTGAAACTGTAACTGGAAATAAAATTGGTTTAATTGAATCTAACATGACAAGCCTGATTTATGATGTTAATGGACATGATAGTTCATTTGTAATCGAATATGAAGAAAACTTTTTAGGAAGACATGGTGCGAGAACATTCAGGCTTATTTTTAATGAAGATAAAGTGTATATATCTAAGCCTCCTGTGTTTATCAATGGCGAATACTATCAAGATCTTCATAATATTGATGCATTGCCATCAATTAAGAATTTTATTTGTGTTTCTAAGTTTGATTTTGCTAAAGAAGTTTGTATTCTTGCTAGAACAGAATCAGATTCGTTTATTCTACAAATACAAAACCCTTTTTCGATCTTCATTGCATTTTCACTTTCATTAACTAGTCTTCATACTGGTCTACTTCATAGATGATTCATCTTTCGAACAAATAATTGAGTTGGCATGAGAATTTCTGGAATATCATCTCGTGAACTGCAAGGAACAATGTGAAGAACTCAATGTTTTGTTTGAGACATTTCAAGATTGCTGATTCTAGTTTTAACCACCCTATTTGCTCATTATTCTCAAACAATGATATGAATTTTGGGTTTTTCATTGCAATAGGGTCAATTATTAGGTATGCTGGAACAATAATCTCTCCGTGTATTTGTTGCAAAATTATTGCAATTGTGTCATATGATGATGATTTGGAATCGGCAATAGGAAGAATTTGTGACACTCCTTTAAGAATATATGATAATTTCTTAAAGAAAGGCAATTTATGGGTGCATCTCATTTGTTTAATAGAATTCCAAATGATTTCTCTTATGGATAAGCTTTTTTCTTGAACAAATTTACCGAAATGAGGGAAATCTCCTTTTGAGATTATCTCCTTCTGTAACTTATTCCATCCGATCTCAAGATCCCTTATCATACTGCCAGCCATTGACATAACTTTTGGGACAATTCTATCCAATTCTAGTAAATATAACAGTTGCATTGTTTGTGGGTCATTATACACTGATAAAATGTTTTTATATACTCCTTGTGCTTTAATTTTATGAGAATTATCTACTACACAAATAACCCTATGAGATACAATTGTCATCTTATATTGATATAGTATTGAGTACCATTTCTCGAGCTGAGAATAAAATAGCCTGTTGTTAATTTCTTCTTCAAACTCGGCTGCTTGTGAAATCAACATATTTGTTAAATATGAGATGCAATACTTTGAAAACTCGTCATTTCTTTCATTTATTACCTTAATCGAATACTCAAAAACATCTAAATCTTGAATAGTAGCATAATGAATCATTTCATTCATTCTTTTAGAATAAGAAGATGTATCATCAAGTATCATATGTTGAAGCCCTCTGAATATCAAGGGTTCGGTTTTGGATAAAAAGTTTATTTCCTTTGATCCTGATGAAAAAACTTCGCTCCAAAAATATGTACCATGAATTCGAGGATTGATACACTTAAACTCTGAAATATCAAGGAAAGGAGGCAATAAATGATGTTCGTCGAGAAGTTCAGCAATATGAATGATTTGTTTTACCGAAAAAACTAAAAGATGATTTCCATCCTCCCCCCTTTCATAAAGTCGAGGAGGCTGTATAATAGCATGTGCTTGAAGCATGCTATTTATCATATTATTAATATCATCCTTCAAAAAATGAGCTTGATCAATAATCTTTCGAAATGTTAATAAATCTGAAGGAAATGCCACTGATCCTAACCAGAATTCTGTTAAAGGGAAAAGTACATCATCTAACAAAAACTTGATAAAAGCTTTGGGATTTGTCGATTCATGTATCCTCCTTAACACATCTAAGTGTTGTCTGGGCATCAATGAAAAACTTAATGAATAGCATTCTAAAATGAATGAGGAATGAACAGATACAATTTGTTCTAACTGTGATGATTTGGGATCTGATGAGTCTATCATGAATCGCTGGAAAAACAAAGAAGATGAATTTTCAACAAATCTAAATAATGCTCCACATCTAAAGAAAGGAACAAATGATGGAAACGTATTTTCGATCGGATGACGGAATCTTTCGATTGTTTTCGAATAGAATTGAGCTGCTGTATCAAGATCCTCATCAGAAGCAAAAAAACTGAATAAAGGAGGCAATATTTCTTGAGAGATTTCCCTAAAATTAGGAGAACTGAATTTATTCATAATAACTTCAACGAATATCTCAAGATTATCCAATACAAATGTTAAAACAAAATTGGCATTTTGGCTGATTTGCGAAACCCCAATAAAAACACCAGAGTTATTCAAACTATTGAGAAAAACATCATATTCGCCTTTATCAAATGGCCGATTAATACAATCATCACTTAATAAAAACAATGATATTGTTCTATTAAGTCCAATGATTTCTTTTCGCAGCTTCTCGACAGAATTTCGATTAAAACAACCATTTGGTCTCTCTTTCCTTGGAACCGACTTCCTTAAAAACTCGAATACATCCATAACAATTTACTTTTTCTTATACTGACTCCTGCTCTTCATTCTTTCGCAAGTTGATTCATGCCTTGATATTGCCTCAGAAGAAAACTTCCTTCCGCAAAACTTGCATTGCATTCGGTCATCAGGAAGCTCAATGATCTTTGGTAACTCTGGTGGAGCCACATTTTTTCCTTCTTCAACATCTTGCTGATATTTAGCCATTTTTCTTGCTGCTCTCATTGTGTTGATCAGATTCTCATGTTCTAATCGGTATTTGGGAATTCCATTGATTGTTTTTGCAATTTCTGGTTCTTTTGTGGGTTTAAGTGCAAACTGTGCGGCATCAGTTCCTTCTACCCTCATTTTTTTCGAATCAAAGACCTTTGTCTTCTTTGATTTTGATTTTGAGCATACAGATTCATGTTTATCGATCCTGTCAGACGCGAAAAACCTACCGCAATGTGAACATCGAGATCTTCCTTCGTAGTTATCATCCTCTTTTAACTCTTCTGGCTGGTTTTTTTTCGGAATCTTATTCTTCAAATTCATTGGAACAATGTTTTTAGATTTTTCACTTTCTTTCGGTAGCGAAACTCTGTTATCTTTAGTTCCTATCGTTTTTCCTCCTCCTAAAAGCAAAGATTTATCTTTTGTTGGAGTAATCTCAACTTTTGTGCTAATTTTGGACTCGTCAATATTTTTTTTCTTGTCAAAATAACCCTTCTTAGTCAATCTATTAACTAATTTTAAAAATTTAAGTCTATGACCAACAATTGAAATCCCAATTTCTTTGATATGTTCTTCTTTAAGCAATGGAAGAACTTTTCCACTTATTTTGTGCTCTACTATACAATTGGAGTATTTGTAAAGATCTATTTCTTTAAGGATATCTGCTATGTCACTAACAGACAAATCATCAACAGACATATAATTATAATCGCATTTATTGGAGTAGCTTCGAGTCTTCAGGGAGTAATTTAACAATTGGTTTATCGTTTTTGATTGTATCATACAATGATTGGATATTGTACTCATTCTGGAGTTGTTTCCATACTTCATCATTAAGAGAGATATCAAAAGAATCTGGGAACTGCCAACTATGATGATCATAATTTGTTAGGGTTAATTCTTGATGATAAGGAGAAATGACACTGGTTGCATTGCTCCTTTTCGATGTAACTGATCTTATAGTTATTGATTTTTTGCTCTTTTTAGAAGATACGGATTTTGGAGAAGAAATGGAAACATTTTCTTCTGCTATAAACGAGTCTTTTTGTGAATGTTTTTGGGAAGTAATCTTCCTTAGTGTTGATGCAAGCTCTTTTGTTCTATTCTGTATTCTATTTTCGGAGACAGGTGCTGATGGTACAACGGGCAAAGGAATGATTATATCATTTTCTTTGGAATTTTGAGACTTTCTCTTCTTAAGAGATCCAAAGTTCAGAGATGCAATCTGAATTTCATTATTCTGATTGGCAGAGACTTGGGATTCATTATCATTATTTGGGTTTGGTTGAATTGCATTATCTAAGGCATCCTCCCCTTCTGCAACCTGCTGTTGAGATTGGTGAGCTAAATCTTCGGGTTTGAAAAACTCTGGAAAAGATGATGGGATAAATGAATAATAAAGCTGGGTTGGTACATCAAATGGAGATGATGTGGGTCTTATAAGATCAATGTCTGCATCAGGATTCAGTTGGGTATTTTTCTTGGTGGTTGTTTTATCAACAGGTGAACTTTGTTCTGGTACTATTTGGGGTTTTGCTTTACTCTTTTTGGCAGGTTGTTTAGGTAGAGGTACAATTAACTCGTTTTTAAGCCAATCGATCTGTTCTTCAGAAATTGATGAACCCTTCTTGAGATGGGATATATCGTTCTCTGGATAACTAACACTCACTTTCCGTCCTGAATGCTTAATGACAGCAAATAAATCGAATAATGGTTGTGATGAAGAGGGTTTTGTTCCATCGAACGATATTGTATTAAGCTCGGCGAGTTGTCCTACGAGCAGCTTCAGTCCTAAAACTGTATTGTCTCCGCCCCTATTTGAGCTGATATCCAAATATTTGAGCTTTGATAATCCCTGCATTGCACTTAAAATGGCCACAGTAAATTGTCCAAAATATGAAGTTTTGTTTCCCCTCAAAAATAAATTCTCTATGTTCGGAACTGATTCTAAAAAATCAGCTAAGCAGCCAATTGGAATCTGATTTGACTCATAAAAACATCCACAAAGAGATAATGTATCAATCTCTTTATTTTTGGATAGAAATTCAAAAAATGATGCATATGTTGGATTAGAATCCCATTTGAGTGATTTGATTCCTGTATATGATGTGGTTTGCAAAAAAGTAAAAAGCCTAAACCATTCATCAGTGGAGGCCAAAGTATTAGACATTGACAATCTTAAACCCTTTGCAAAACTATTAAACAAATATGATGCAAAATGAACCAACATGCCATCTGAGAAAGATATTGAATTTGCCCATAAAGAAGTTAAATTTGGAGGAGGAGAATGTATTGAATCAATTTTGTTCAGAAACTGGTTACCTCCAATATTAAGAATTTTCAAGTGAGGGAGTTGAGAACTAGACATCACTGCAAAAATTTGGCTAATGTCCAGTCCGCAAGATTCCAGATTTAAAATTGTTAAGTTACGTAGCTTTGCCATTAATGTTGATAAATTAAGTTTGGTTGTTTTTGACAGATCAAGATATCTTAGTGTTCTGATATTCGATGCTTGGAGGAATGATGTGTGAAAATATGAGAGGCCTTCAGGAGAAAGGGCTTCTCTAAATCCTAAACATGATATTTTCTTTTCATTGATCATTGATGAAATTTGTTTTAAATCTGATGCTGAAAAATTGGATGAGGAAAATGTTAATCCATAAATCTTTGAGTCCTTGTTCTGTAAAAATGCAGTTGCAAATGAAGAAAAATTCTTTGTGACCTCAGCTTGAATATGTATGTGGCATAATGCAGTGGGCTGAGAAACCAGAGGAACCAATTCCAAATAGATATCTTTGTCAATAAGTTGAGAAACTTTAACGCTGCCAATGGTGTTCATTAATGGAAGGGAATCTAAAAATGGAGAACAAATTGCAGATGCTCTTTGAAAACTGTCGAGTGAAACTATAGGCAAGGAACTGACCAATATATGTTTTAAGTGATCGACAATCTTTGATTCTATTTGTATGTTATCTGTTCTACATCTTTCACAGAAGCGTGAGATAATCGATAAGGGATTGGGCTTGGTATTAAAAAGCTTAAATCCATTCATTTCTAAGGAAATCAGCTCCTTTCTAGTCAATATCCTACCCAAAAGAAAAGAAATCTCACCTGCAACTTTTGGCAAATCGCTTATCTCCAAATTGCACTCTGCTTTTCCAAATTTCAAAACAATTCGGTTTCCAGCAAGAGATATATAAGATAATTTCACCCATTGATGAGATTCTACAATAGAGTCGCCTTTAATAGACATAATACTCAATCTGCAATCACTAACAACAATTATTCGCTTTTTATTCCAAAAACCACTAGAATCCTCAACATATGTACCGATCAAGGGTATCTCTCCCTTGGATTTAATCAACATTAAGGCATTCTTGATACTAGCTTCCATTCTTTAACGGTAATTTAACTGAAAAAATAGACCCCGGACAGTCTGTGTTTTTCAGCTTATTTCTAAGTATTCTCACTCCTTCTTCCATCTTCAAGAGTCCTAGTTGAAGCTGGTAGCAAGCCAATTTGATATTTGGCCCTTCATTGTTAGGATAGTATGCACTGAATAACTGCTCGAGATCAGCGAGAGTGTCTTCAATTTCCTCGAAAAACATCAAGTAGTAAAATGGCTTAAAAAGGTCATAAAATTCATTTGAATCAATTAATTCAGACAATTTGGGTGGAATCGGATAATAATGCACCCATTCTCGGAAAATAAAGAAATTACCTTTTGATTTTTGAACTGCCAACTTAAAATTATCGCAGATTAAACCATTGGGGAAAAAATCACCAAATCTCTTACTGATAGAAATATATTGCGTTTGTTCATTATATTTTGTAAGCTTTTCCCATTCAAATCCCGAACCTGGGATAGCTATGATATTACCTTTGTTCTCATCATACTTTTCAAGCTTGTGGGACTTATGAATTTCCAAATAATCCCATAACAGGGTGAAACTATTAGTGCAAAGTTTAAACTGCTCTTTTATCATCAAGTAAGCATCATAAACAATGTAGTCGCTCAATATCTTGAAGCAAAATACCCTGTTTCTGGGGAAAACAATACGAATGTTCATTTATTTATGTTGTATCTTTTTATGTTTTCTTGTTTAGGATATGAGTATCAGGACCTGTATGGGGCTAAATGGATGCTTGTTTTCTATCATGATTCTAGTGGAGGTGTTTATTTCCAAAACGCGAGTCATGCTTTGTCTTGCAATTCCGCTCAACAATACAGTCTTCTTGGATCAATTAATGAAGATATGAAAATTGATGGAAAATATGAGTTTTTATTGGAATATCCAGGATATTCAGGATACAACCGGTGGCGCCAAAGCAAGAACCCTGTTCTTGACACTGAAGTTAGTGGACAAATCTCTGTTGGATATGAAGCAATATCGATATCTTGGACTGATTTATGGTGGGGCGGTCTTGTAAGATCCTACCAAAGCATCAACACTCTACTCGATGGATCAGCTGGGAAAGCAGGAAATTGGTACTATAGCATTGGTGCTCTTCAAACAAATGATTTTAAGCCTGCGTGCGTTGCGAATGATTGTTTCCCTGGGTTCGTTGAAGGAAAGCCTTTTCAGAAAGTGAAACTTTGGATCAGAATTCTTCATGAACTCAATCCAACTATCATTAACATCAAACGAATCCCTCACTTATTTGTCTTATTCTCGCATTTTATTCTCATTTTCATTCAATAAATCATCTCATTATATGGTGTGTTTTGTAAGAATTTGAACATGGAATTGGCAAACTGTAAACCTCATTTATTTATGTTGTATCTTTTTATGTTTTCTTGTTTAGGATATGAGTATCAGGACCTGTATGGGGCTAAATGGATGCTTGTTTTCTATCATGATTCTAGTGGAGGTGTTTATTTCCAAAACGCAAGTCATGCTTTGTCATGCAATTCCGCTCAACAATACAGTCTTCTTGGATCAATTAATGAAGATATGAAAATTGATGGAAAATATGAGTTTTTATTGGAATATCCAGGATATTCGGGATACAACCGGTGGCGCCAAAGCAAGAACCCTGTTCTTGACACTGAAGTTAGTGGACAAATCTCTGTTGGATATGAAGCAATATCGATATCTTGGACTGATGTCGGATGGGGTGGTTTAGTTCGCTCTTATCAAAGTGGAAACACTCTACTTGATGGATCTGCAGGAAGGATTGGAAATTGGTATTATTCAATCGGAGCTCAAAAGAACAATGATTATTTGACATTATGTAATGCCAAAGATTGTTTTCCTGGCTGTTTTTCTGGAGCAAAAATTCAAAAAGTGAAACTTTGGATTAGAGTTTTAAGTTTTCCCACGATTAGAAAATTGCATTTTAGGATGCTTTTTCCAGTAATCCTCTTTATTGTGGTTATTGGTTTTGAATGAATTGATGGGAATATATGGATGATCCGAAAATGCGATAAATTCCCAGAAATAAGTAAACTCTCATATTTACTTGATGGTTCAATTGGTTAAGGAGAAACTTTCACTGAGACTCTAATTGAGTAGTTCACTGGATTTGATAATGATTGTGAAATTGATTCAGATACATGTCCTGATTATGCAACAAGTAATCAAATATCAAAGTATGAATCAAGAGAATATTTTGGTTGTAATGAAAAAAAGCAAATTTTAGAAAACCAATCAAGGTTTAGGTCACTTATATTGATTAAGATTATTAAATTCTTAATAAAAGATAATTTATTAAGTTTTTTAACATTGGATAATAGTCTACCAATTTTTGGAGCATGTTTAAAAAAGAAAATAATATGGCATATTTAATAAACAATAGTTGTTGAAACTATATTTGTGTTATTTTCAAAGAATCATTATGAATGTTGCTATATTGTAGAAAACCATAGAGTATCTACACTTAATGATGAGATAGTGGATGATTCATCTGATCGGGAAAAGCCTGATAAATAAAGAAGAACAATAATTATAACTAACATCACAAAAATAGTAATAGAAAGAATCAAAACAACAGAATTTTGAAATATATTTTCTATGCTCCCAAAAAAATTAGATAATAAATTGGAACGACTAGAGATCGTTTCATTTGGTGTGGCAAAAAAGGTATAATTGGGTGTGAAATCAAGTGTTGATTCTGGGGTGATCTCTGGAGTGTAGATGGGCGTCAAATCAAGTGTTGATTCTGGAGTGAATTCTGGTGTGTAGATGAGTGTGAAATCAAGTGTTGATTCTGGTGTGATCTCTGGAGTGTAGATGGGTGTAAAATCAAGTGTTGATTCTGGGGTGATCTCTGGAGTGTAGATGGGTGTAAAATCAAGTGTTGATTCTGGGGTGATCTCTGGAGTGTAGATGAGTGTAAAATCAAGTGTTGATTCTGGTGTGTAGATGGGTGTCAAATCAAGTGTTGATTCTGGGGTGGAATATGGTGTGTAGATGGGTGTCAAATCAAGTGTTGATTCTGGGGTGAATTCTGGTGTGTAGACGAGTGTCAAATCAAGTGTTGATTCTGGGGTGATCTCTGGAGTGTAGATGGGTGTAAAATCAAGTGTTGATTCTGGGGTGATCTCTGGAGTGTAGATGAGTGTCAAATCAAGTGTTGATTCAGGTGTGTAGATGGGTGTCAAATCAAGTGTTGATTCTGGGGTGGATTCTGGAGTGTAGATGGGTGTCAAATCATGTGTTGATTCTGGGGTGAATTCTGGGGTGTAGATGGGTGTCAAATCATGTGTTGATTCTGGGGTGATTTCTGGTGTGTAGATGAGTGTAAAATCAAGTGTTGATTCTGGGGTGAATTCTGGTGTGTAGATGGGTGTGAAATCAAGTGTTGATTCTGGTGTGATCTCTGGAGTGTAGATGGGTGTAAAATCAAGTGTTGATTCTGGTGTATAGATGGGTGTGAAATCAAGTGTTGATTCTGGGGTGGAATATGGTGTGTAGATGAGTGTCAAATCAAGTGTTGATTCTGGGGTGATCTCTGGTGTGTAGATGGGCGTCAAATCAAGTGTTGATTCAGGTGTGTAGATGGGTGTCAAATCAAGTGTTGATTCTGGGGTGAATTCTGGAGTGTAGATGGGTGTCAAATCATGTGTTGATTCTGGGGTGAATTCTGGGGTGTAGATGAGTGTCAAATCAAGTGTTGATTCTGGGGTGGAATATGGTGTGTAGATGGGTGTCAAATCAAGTGTTGATTC
>Ga0209639_1000626_pt1 | contig 45959 bp, 50 predicted proteins | sample EPASupsiteHSE605_FD_187268 | JGI IMG/M metagenome (GOLD analysis project Ga0209639, IMG submission 187268) | Bioremediated contaminated groundwater from EPA Superfund site, New Mexico - Sample HSE6-05 (SPAdes) (version 2) | ecosystem: Environmental > Aquatic > Deep subsurface > Groundwater >... | reverse complement strand
GCAAATTCACCAATTGAATAATAGTTCAATTCAATGCACCTCTATTGGTAATTATACACCAATAGTATATAAATTATCAATAGTGTTTTATAAACTTTTGTATATAAATAGTTACAGTGTTAACCCTTCTTTTGTGGTGATGTACAGCGTTATTGTGCTTTCAAGTTCAGCAGGTGCGTTAGCTTTTTGTCCCTTACTTGCGTTTATGATTTTTATAATTGCGTCGAATTCCTCGGATGAAAATTTTTTATAGTGATTCTCCCTATCTGATGGCGATATAACCATTTCAATAGACTGCACATCGTTTGCAGAAAGATTATTCGCCCAAGCAAGGCTATCATCAATATCTTTTAAGTAATTATTTGTAACAATCACAGTGAATAATAGTACGATGAAATTAAGTAATATCCATTTTTTCAATATTCTTGCTCCCTTAGATTATATAAAAGACTTACCCACTAAAATATTATAGTATTTTCAACAGAATATTTTAAGTAATAGTAAGCCTTATTTGAAATATTCTTATTTGCTAAATTGTGCCGTGCTAAAATAAATTTGTCTCATATAACAGCCGTTTCCGCCAAACGCTTGAATAATCTCCCAAAGTTTTTTATTGTAATTGTCACTAGAGTGATAAGAAAATCAAAATATCACTATAATACTGGGAAGAAGTAGGCGTATATGTTACGTACGTAGAATGTGATAATCTGTATATTCGCCCAATTGGAGTACATCACCGTATTTTATTTGTGCTGTATTCGTGTCTTTAACAATAACAATGAAATCCCCCGAATAATCGATTTTGTCCGGCCTTCTATACTATACAAGCCGTTCTGATTGTATTTTTTTATAAAATGCTGGGCTTCGCTCATATACCGGTGAAAACCGATTTTAAATCTATTGTGAGATCCGGCATAATATTCAGAGAAATTCTCTTGGATTACAAAAACACTGACAATTTTAACTTCAGGTTCAACTCCTGCTTTTCCTAGTGGACAGCCTTTCACTGTTCCCACCTCCCGCTTTGGAATGCGCATTTCAAGGCGCGCTGTGTGAAATGATCATTAGCGCTGCCATCACCTCTTATCATAACCATCATCTGAACGCCGTTTGTGAAACCGGCGTTGTCCAGGATAAGAGGATCGTCAAGCACCCCTAAAATTTCAATAATATAAAGACTCCCGGATTTTACGAACGATACCCATGTTTTAACACAATGACGAATTCAATAGCAAAAAACTTTACCTGTTAATCACTTATTAATTAATTTGTGAATGACTCCAATAAATAAAAGGGCTGGATGGGGTAACCGAAAATCTTTAGGATATGTTAAAATTACAGGGTAAGTGCAATTTAGTGGAACTCCTAAGAGCACTCCCTGCTCTAATTCTTGCTTTATCAAACTTTCCGGCAAAATACTAATACCAAAACCGTTGAGAAGAAGAGTCTTAATTGCTTCTAAAGAGTCAACGTTTACTGGCGCATCAGCAGGAGAAAGCTCCTCGGGAAGAAACTCTTTATACCTAGGAAATGAGTAATTTGAGGGAGGAAAGAGAAAGGGAGCATATTCATCGATTACTTCGGCGATTCTAGTGATATTGGGAAACCCATTAATATCTGTGATTTTGTGTTTATTAAATAACGACATGACATCGGATATGTCCGTAGTTTTTGATGTGAATTTTGAGGTGGGTTTCGCAGACGTGACTAGGAATAATCTTTCTTGGTACAGCGGTTCAAGTGTCAGTGGTAAATTCTCTGATGGTTCCACCCCGCAGAAGAAGGCCAGGTCGATCTCTCCTCCTGCAAGAAGATTATATAAATCACCATAAGGATGATAACGAATCTGAAGTTGTAAGCTTGGATAACGACGGTGGAATTCTCTCGCAAAGCGAGGTAAGAAGTAGTTGCTCAAATAACTGTCTGCTGCTACTGTAACCGTTCCCTGACGCAAATCTCGAAGGTCTTGAATGGTTCGGTTTGCCTGCTCTAACGTTCGAATGATCTCTTCGGCATACGTTAAGAGTTTCCGCCCTGGTTCAGTAAGGGAGACATGATTTGACATACGTACGAATAGCGGTAATCCGATTTCTGCTTCCAAAGACGATATCTGCCGGGAGACCGCAGGTTGGCTTAAAAACAGTTCTTTGGCAGCCTTCGAAAAACTTCGCCAGCGCGCGACTTCATAAAAGGCTCTTAAATGCTGAATGTCCACGCTATACTCCTTTCGCATAGGGATTATGACTATATTGCATTTCAATTATACATAAAATATGATACGCTAAAATAAATAGGGAGGCAAGACAATTGACAAATGTTAATCGTTCAATCCGTTTAACCAATTATTCTCCTGGATCTGGCTGAGCTTGTAAAATAGGTCCGGAGGACCTTAGCATCCTTTTATCCTATATACCCAAACAGAACGTTCCTGGTTTGCTGTCCGGTCTGGATGATGATGCAGCTACTTATAGTATCAATGAAGATCTAGCCATTGTACAAACTCTGGATTTCATTACTCCAGTCGTTGATGATCCTTATTCTTTTGGCGCTATAGCAGCAGCAAATGCGATAAGTGATATTTATGCTATGGGGGCTAAGCCGATATTTGCTCTGAATATCGTCAGCTTTCCGATCAAAACGATGCCGATGGAAACCTTAGGAGCCATTTTAGCCGGTGGGGCTGCGAAGGCTGCGGAGGCTGGGTTCACCATAGTTGGTGGGCATTCTGTGGATGATGCTTCACCAAAGTATGGCCTTTCGGTAACAGGACTCGTTCATCCGCAAAAATTAATCCGTAAAAGTGGTGCCCTTGTAGGAGATGCTTTAATCTTGACAAAACCTCTAGGCACTGGGATTCTGGCGGCAGGGATTGATTCTGGTATCATGGGAGATGAGGTAGAAGCCTCTCTTACTGCAGTCATGTTGGAACTTAACCTCAAGGCAGCCCAAGTTATGCAATCTTTTCCAGTCCATGCCTGTACAGATGTTTCAGGATTCGGTCTATTGGGCCATCTAAGTGAGATGTTAAATCCGGATTTATCCGTGATGCTTGACTATGACAGGTTACCGATTTTACCCCAGGTTTGGGATATTCTTAAATATGGAGGAGTTTCCAGTGGGACTCATTCTAATGCTCGCTATTTAGGAGACCAAGTCCAATGGGAAGAAAAAATAACGTTACTCGAACAAATGGTTCTATTTGATGCCCAAACCTCAGGTGGTTTACTAATGGCCGTTCCGGCAGAGGTGGCTAATTCACTGATTTCTGAGCTAACCCAAGCAAAAACTCTTGCTGCAAATATCATAGGCTATATAGTTAAACGAAAAGATTTCCCGATCAAGGTTCAACGGGGTTTGGGAAACGGAACCCGTTTTAGCTATCCTAATTCAAGTACATACTAGTTTAGACTGAAGCAGACGTGGATCAACATCCACGTCTGCTTCCCTATTTATTCCACTAACTGCTAATTTTTGTTTCAAAATCTATAAATTATAGTCCTCAGCATCAGATGAATTACTAATACCGAGCACTGTGTGAGAACATAGCCCATCTCGTAGGTAACGTACTCACTAAAATCTAATGGGGCGATTTCTTTTACATCCTTAAACTCAACCATACACAAGCATTTTTTATGCCATCTTGTTATTTGCTTCTCGGACAAATTGAGCTTGTTCTGATTATAAGATTGTCAGTATCTATTTATGATTATTATTAGCAAGACACGGAAAACGCACAACAAAAGTAGTTCCACTGTTACAGCTATCTACATCAATTCTTGCATTATGCTGATTTGCAATGCTATAGCAAGTGGCTAGTCCAAGCCCTGTGCCATTCTCTTTTGTAGTAAAAAACGGAGTTCCCAATTTGTCCAAATACTCTATTGAGATACCACACCCCTCATCTTGTACAGATAATACCAGATGTTCACCCTCAACATATGTACGAATAGTTAAAATTCCACGCTCGTGCATTGCATCTAAACCATTACGGCACAAGTTTAGCACCAATTGGGAAATTTCTTTCGCGTCCAATTGAATGTCTGGTGTTTCCTCTGCTTCAAACACTATTTGTTTGTTCTGGGTGAACGTATCAGCTTCTAGCAGCGGATACAAATCCCGCAAGATATCGTTGATATTGTGGCATTGCTTCTCTGTGGGTCTGTTTCTAGCAAGTGACAGATACTCCGAGATAATAGAGTTGGCCCGATCAAGTTCACAAATCATGGTTTCGAACGTGGAACGCTGTGATTCGAACTCCGGCTTGGCCCCCAATAATTGAAGATATCCCCTGACGACAGTCATTGGATTCCTGATTTCGTGACCGAGTCCTGCCGCCATCTGTCCGACTAAATTCAAGCGGTCGAGACGGGCCAGTTCTATTTGAAGCCGTTTAATTTCCGATATATCATTGAGGGCATATAATAGGCATTGTTCACCATTCATTTCGATTTTTTGGGCAGAAACAAGAAAAGTTAGCGTACCATTTTTGGTCGGCATCGACAATTGAATATTATCAAGAGAGCCAAGTTCATCTAGTAACTTCATGACCCTATCATATTCATTTTTGTCTATATCCATTTCTAACGGTGTTCTTCCGATCAATTCTTGGCGGGAAAGGCCCATTACGCTGAGGAACCGCTGATTTACGTCAATGCAGCGATTATCTGACTCCCTATGTATTGCCATTAGATGCGGACTGGCGTGGAAAGCCTTAGAAAAGCGTTCTTCAGCCAGCTTAAGGGCTTCCTCATTTTTCTTTCTGTCTGTTACGTCCCTCGAGAGAATTGCGATTCCATCATCAATTTTAACAACACGAACGTCACAGACAGAAATTATATTCCTATTTTTATCATATTTAAACTGTTCCAAGGATACCGGCTCGCCGGTTTCAGCCACTTTACAGTACAGACTAAACATTTCATGATCAGATAGTAATTCCGACAAGCAACGCCCGAGCAGTTGTTCCTTTGCCGTTTTGAATCTTTTACACATACTATCGTTTACATAGTCAATTTGAAAGTCACCAATTCTATCCTCATCATTTCGAATTGGTGAGTAAATTTCGAAACCATCGGGCAATAAATCTATGGCAGAAACGAAACGCTCCTCAAGTTTTTTTGACTTTTTCTCCACCTCGTCAATTTTCCCCTGCAATTCAACATAATAGTTTTTCCGGGACGAACGGACACCAGTCAGGATTTCAATCATTGTTAATTTATCTGTTTGCATTGAATAATCTCCTTATTCAAATGACATTCTTATGATCCAAATCGGAATGGGTAAGGTCATGGGGATCGACTTGGGAAAAAGGGCAGAGCTTTTCAGTAAGCCGCCTTAAATAGCTCTAAGACATCTTTCCTGGACACGTCCCGTGGGTTTGTTAAAAGGCAGACATCCTGCATGGCATTGTCACTTAACTGCTCCAGATATCGTATATCAAGACCCACTTGGGACAGATTGCTGGCAATTCCCAAATCCCTTGCCATTTGCCGCACTGCATCAACTGCTTTTTGCGCGGCTTCCCGACTGCTTAGCCCCTGAATGTTCAGATTCATAGCCTGGGCAATTGTACCGTAGCGCTCAATGGCTGCAGGCAGGTTATATTCCATGATATAAGGCAGTAAAATAGCATTGGCCTCGCCATGGGGCATATCCAGCAACCCGCCCAACTGATGGCTCATAGCATGAACCAAACCCAGGATAGCATTGGAAAGTGCTAATCCCGCTTGTAAACTGGCCATTGCCATGGCAGTCTTTGCTTCCAGATTTGAGTTACTGGACATGGATAATGGTAAATATTTAAAGACAAGAGTAATGGCGTTTAAGGCATGAACATCGGTCAAAGGGTTAGACGCCAGAGAAACATAAGCTTCTATAGCATGGGTGAGGACATCAAAACCAGTATTGGCCGTTAATTCCCGGTCTTTGGTCGTCAGCGTGCGAGGATCGATCACCGCAATATTAGGAATCAAAGATTTAGAACCCAAAACCATTTTCATCTTGCGTTCAGAGTTGGTGATTACAGCTAATTGCGTCGCTTCAGAACCGGAACCAGCCGTTGTGGGAACAGCAACAATCGGAGGCAGCGCCCGCTGAATTTTGTCCGCCCCCTCGTAGTCCTTTATATCACCGCCGTTGCTACTGAGCAGGGCAATTACCTTGGCCATATCAATAACACTGCCTCCACCCACACCCAGAACAGCATTACATTCGAATTCCCGGTACTTTTCCAATCCTTTATGTACCTCATGGTCTTTGGGATTACTTGTTATATCATGCCATATCTTATAATCCAGTCCAGCCTCTGTAATGCCGGGAATCGCTTTATCCACCCAACCGGCAGCCATCACACCGGGATCGCTGACAACGAGAACCCTTTTTGCCCCCAGCGTTACTAAACTTTTCCCTACCTGTTCAAGAGCATCTTGCCCAAATATTACCTCCGGAGCCAAAAATGTATATAATCCCATGGTTATCACCACCTTTAAACTTACGAAGCTTCTTCTCTAACAATATATTCCACATCTTTCCTTTATTTCCTCCAAGATCTTCTGAAATAAGCACAAAAAACAAATTGAGCCAGACCGTTCAACCGGATATCAACTTAACAACCTTCTGAAATTAACTCATCCATTATCGTCACCACACATTTGAATCATTAAATTTTTCCCAGTGTTATGTTATTATTTAGCATATTAGATGTTCGCTCGGAAACATCGATTGCGGATTCAGTTGAATGGGTACAAAGAACAAATTTCCACTACTACGCCCAAGAGTTATGGTAGAACCAATTATTTTCTTAGCTTCTAGCAAGTCTGATGGCATAACAGCTGAAAGAAGGGGGTGCAAGCATTGAAGTATACATCTGTTAAAGTTGCAAAATTTATAAGACGGCCTAATAGATTTATTGCTCATGTGATAGTAGACAATAATGAAGAAATTGTTCATGTTAAAAATACTGGGCGGTGCAGAGAAATACTACAGGAAGGAACTGTGGTGATTTTGGAAGAAGCAAAAAATGCGGAGCGGAAGACAAAGTACTCGATTATAGCGGCATATAAGGGAGATGTTCTGATCAATATCGATTCACAAATCCCCAATATGGTTGTATATCACGGTATAATGGAGGGGAAAATCAAGGAAATTGATGATGTTACAAAGCTATCCAAAGAGATTGTTTACGGTAATTCTAGATTTGATTTGTACTTTGAAACCAAAGAACAGAGAGGGTTTATTGAAGTAAAAGGTGTAACTCTTGAAACTGAAGGTATTGCTATGTTCCCAGATGCTCCTACTCAGAGGGGCAGCAAGCATATTTATGAAATGATCAAAGCTGTGGAAGATGGTTATGCAGGTTTCATTTTCTTTCTCATCCAGATGAATGGCGTAAAGTATTTTACACCCTATGAGATAAGGGATCCGGAATTTGCAAAGGCCCTAAAGCTTGCAAGTGAAAAAGGAGTGACGATCCTGGCCTATGATTCTATAGTCTCTGAAGACGGGATAACCATAGGAACTCCGGTAGAAGTTCGTTTTTGATAAAAATGATTTTATATAACCCAATAACTTGAATTTGGCAGCATCAAGTTATTGGGTTATTATTTATTCGCGCTTCTTAAGCATTTTTGTTGAACAACTTATACTTATGATGTAGGATGTCTGACGCTACTGGATTTCAGATATCAGTGGAAATAAATAAGATGACTCCTGTTGAAAACAGAAATCACCATTTTAGTCTGGCATAGTCATTTTTTATTTGTCCTTTACAAAGGGTAATTTTAATAATAGGTGAGAGCAATTTCTATTTTTTCATACGGATTACCTCATTTATCGCTAAATGCATATCCTCCGCACTAATAATCAAATGTTCCAGGCAATTCTCACCACTTGTAATAAACCTATCCATAGCCTTCACGGCTGCCTTTTCACATATGCCGTAAATATCAGAACCAGCAACCCCGGCAGTATGACCTGCCAGTTCTTCTATATTCACTCCCTCAGCCATCGGCCTGCCTCTCAGATGAATTTTAAAGATCTCACATCTCTCCAACTCATCAGGTTCAGAAATTTGAAAGATGTGGTCAAACCTGCCCTGTCTCAAGAGGGCAGGGTCTACCAGGTCTATCCGGTTGGTTGCAGCAAGGACAACAACGCCTTTCAGTTCTTCTACCCCATCGAGTTCGGTCAGCAACTGACTTATAACCCTTTGACCTACACCCGAATCAGAGGCACCCAAATCCCTTGCACTCGTCATGGCATCAATCTCATCGAAGAATATTATACAAGGAGCAGCCTGTTTCGCCTTTTTAAAGATTTCTCTCAATCTCTTTTCTGATTCTCCCACCCATTTAGTAAAAAGAGCCGGGCCTTTGATTGATATGAAGTTTGCGTTGCTCACAGAGGCCACTGCCTTCGCGATGAGGGTCTTACCAGTCCCTGGCGGTCCTGCTAATAATATACCTTTCGAATTTCGAGCCTTAACATGGTCAAAAAGCTCCCTATACTTAAGTGGCCACTCAATTGCTTTCTTAAGGGCTTCCTTTATCTCACTTAATCCACCTATTTCGTCCCATCTTACATTTGGAATCTCAACGAATACCTCACGAATGGCAGACGGCTCGATCTCCCCCAGGGCGCAGGTAAAGTGGTCCATGTTGACCGCCAGCCCAAGCAAGCTCTCCTTGGGTATAAAGTTCCGGTGAAAATCTATTTCCGGAAGGATCTCTCTGATCGCAAACATCCCTGCTTCCCGACATAAAGCCTCCAGATCTGCTCCGACAAATCCATGCGTGATCTCAGCAAGCTTTCCTAAATCAACATCCTTCGCCAGAGGCATTCCTCTTGTATGAATCTCAAGAATTTCAGCCCTTCCGCCTTTATCTGGCACACTGATGGAGATTTCCCTGTCGAACCTGCCCGGTCTCCGCAAGGCTGGGTCTAAGGCATCAGGAATATTGGTCGCCCCAATAACCACCACCTGCTTGCGTTTTTCCAGTCCGTCCATCATCGCTAAAAGCTGGCCGACAACCCTCTTCTCGAGTTCTCCGGATACCTCAGTCCGTTTTGGCGCAAGCGCATCAATTTCATCAATGAAGATGATGGCAGGCGCCTTATTGGCGGCTTCCTCGAACACACCCCGTAATTTGGCCTCGCTCTCTCCATAAAACTTATGAATGATTTCAGGTCCGTTTACTGCAATAAAATGAGCCTCGGTTTCCGAGGCTATAGCCCGGGCAATCAAAGTTTTACCCGTTCCCGGAGGGCCGTAAAGCAATACACCTTTGGGCGGATCTATCCCAATCCGTTCAAATATCTCTGGAAATCTGAACGGAAGCTCGATCATTTCCCGTACCCGCTGTATTTTAGTATGAAGGCCTCCTATATCCTCATAAGCAATTCTGACCCTACCTTTCCGCCCATCGGTAGTTTTCACAATTTCCAATGCTGTACAAGAATGGATCAGCCCAACCTCCCCCGGAGACGTCTTAGTCACCATAAAATCCACAGATCTTGACCCAAAGAGTGCGACCCGGACCCGGTTACCTTGCCTTATAGGCAAACCTTCCAGTAATTCACCTATATATCCTGTATCCCACCCCTGATTGGCGTTACAGTCTTCACTGATTGGAGATAAAGTTACAGAACTGGCCATAAAACATGTACTTTTTCTCACGACCACTTCATCATCAATGCCTACCCCAGCGTTCGAACGAAGGATTCCATCTATCTGGAGAATCGATTTACCCCGGTACTCCTTATGGGCTGGCAGGACCTTGGCAACAGCATCCTCTTTGCCAAAGATAGAAATAACATCACCAACCTCTACACCTAACAAGAGGATATCGTCCGGATCCATTCTTGCAATACCACGCCCCACTTCTCTGGGCCCAGCTTCTTGTACTCTCAGGGACATTGTATTTTCCTGACCTAAATACACGCCTGTCATCCCGGTTTGCTCCCCCTTTATGCTTATAAACTTTCTCCTTATTGTATCCTGTGACTCACCCAGCCGCACCGTGAACAGCCGTTTTCGAGCAAATCTACTCTGGTCGCTTTTCTGCCGCACCTGGGACATGTTTCCATTCCTTTTCCAGCTTCATGTTCCTTTGTCAGTTCTCCAATCGTTTTCTCCCATTCCCGCAGGGAAGCTTCATTGAATGAAAAGCAGACCACTTTATTTTCCTTTCCCTCTTTATATAATACAATCAGAGACTTTTCCTCCACTGGTGCACTTCCAAACTGTACATTTTGCACGGTAACGTGTTGAAGCTTTTCAGAAGGAATATCCAAAAGCAGTTTTTTTTCAAAATCATACCACCAACAGAGCCTCTTATTCGTGAGATACAAGTGTCCCGGTTTCCATTGGTAGCGCGTGCTTCCATCCGCCAAAAAGGATACCTGATGCCACATCTGTCCCGAATGATACACCTCTTCCTCCTGCTGAAGAAATTCTCCCGGCACTTCTTTTTTATCCGGGAAGGCAAGATTCTCTGCCAGGCTTAGTCCCCTTGCCTTAATGGCGTCTTCCAAGACTTTTCTCAAGGCATCGGAATCTTTTGTGTGCAGCTGAGCTACGTCGTCTTCCTTTAACAGGAGATGGAGCTCCTTACGCTTGGTGCCTGTGAAGTGATCCCTTTCCCGAAGAGCCATCGCCCTGATCTCTTCATAGTACACTTCAAATAAAACTTCAGGAGGCATTTTCCTGAACTGGATCAGCCTTTTATTCGTAATATATAGTGTGCCTGCCCGCCAACTGTTATAGATTCCCTTGCTGTACCAGTGGGTTCCAAATACGGAAAAAATGATATATTCATCTTTCCCCAAGGAAGGCCTATCAATTTCTGTTTTTTTCATTGCCACAGCACGCTGTGCTTCATCCCAATCCTGCATGATACCATATTCCAACATGGTTTCCATGCCTGCCAGGGCTAGTTTCAGATTAACACCCAGTAGGGGAATCCCGGCTACAGATATAATCAGGTCTGTATTTAACAGAATACCTTTATCAAGGATTCTATCCAGCAGGTCATTCAGTGTTGCCTGGGAGCTCCGGGTTGGCTCCATTGTAACTCCACCTTTCTGCCAGCATAAGTGTCATACTTTCTTTAATCGCCTCAACCCATTTTTTTGGTTCTGCCAAGGTTATGTAGACTTGCTTCGTCTCAAGGTTAGCGCTGTAGCCAATCCATAGCTGTTTCACTCTCACCCCCAGCAGCCAGCTCCTTTTGGCAATGCTCATTCCGGTAATCTGATCCAGGCTGACTTCAAAGAGCTTTTTAGCAATATGGATGAAAAATAGCCGTCTGTTAGTAAGGAAAAAATGACCCTGCTTCCATGAGGCTCCAAACTGTAAGTGGCCTTGGGCCTGGAAGATCATCTCTTCGCCACTATTCAGATTGGTCTTCTCCATTTCTTGTCACCCCCTTTTCAGGAGTGACAAAGCTGTAAGGCGCCCATGGTCCGCTAAATCTTACCGAAATACCATCAACATTTTCAATCTTCTCCAGCTCATTTCCTAATTCACTGACCCTGTCTTTTTTCACCAAACAAGACAGATTCATCAGCATTTGCTGATTTCCCCCAACCTTTTTAGACTTCCCGATGACAATGTCCTCTGTATATTTTTTAATCTTGTGGTAAAACTCCCGGAAGTAATGATCAGCTCTCTCCTCAACCTTTTCCTTCAACAGGTCCTTCAAAATTTCTTTCTCCATATAGGCGATTCCTTCCGGTTTAGCGTCGATCTCCGCCTTTTTCATGCTAAGTTTTTCATCAGTTGCAATTAGTTTTTCACTTAAAATGCCTGTGTCCAGAATGACCTGAACTCCAAATTCCTGCTTGTTCTTAAGCACAGACATCTTTTCACGGAAATTCTCATAATTTTTTTCCAGCCATTCCGTTACCGCTTGATCAGGATCACTTCCGTTCTTTCCCTCTACGATCATATCGAAGCTCATCGGAAGCACCACTCCAAACTTCTCCGCTACCGCATCCAGCACTTCCTGCTGTGTAAAAAGCCATTCCTTTACAACGTTCTCATCCTCTGATTTGTAAGGTTCAGCTGAACAGTTGTGAACAATAACACAGGTATCTTTATAGGGAATTGTATAAACTTCCGTACCATCCAGACCTATTGGTCCCAGATGCTCGTCTATTCCTTGATCGGCTATACCATACACATACCGGGCAGGTTGTTTCTGCATAGTCCCCTTATCTCTAATAGATTCGTTCATTGTTTCCGGTCCTTTGTCTTCAAGTTGCCCAACAGGATAGGTATTGACTATTTTCTTGGGTTCAACTGTCTCTTTCACAGTTTCTTTGTCCGCGTTGACTGCTAATAGACCCGGTTGCTCGCGTTTGGGGATTGTCTTCTTCTCATCGGCTTTTGTCAGAGAGCTTTCCAAAACCTCAAATCGTTTCGGCAAATATCTCATCTGCTGGTCAAGAGAAGATTCCGCTGTTTTCTTGATCGTTTTCCGATTAGCAGTTGTTAAAACGGACAACGCAGGGATCAAAAACTGAACTTTAGCCTCATCCGCTTCCATGCCTAAAGCAGTAAAAATCGCTTGTATATTTGTTTCATTAATCTCCTTTCCAAGCTCCTGGAGAAACATCGCTAGATAAAGATATTCCATAATCAACCCTCCCTTTGCCTAAACACTTATTCGATTTATCCTTTATTGATCTGCTTCTTCCGCCCATCTTTCAGGATTTAGAAGTCTGTCTACAACACTATCTACAATCTCATCTAATCCATCTCTTACACCCTTTACCGATTCGGTAATTCCCTGTTCCTCTTTTATTTCCTCAATGGCTATATCGAGTTCCATTAAGGCTCTCCCTAATCTCTCCATCTCCTTATCCGCTAAAATCCCACTTTTCATTCTTTCACGGGCTTGATGTTTCAAAGAATCTCTAATGATCTCTACCAGAGCCATAACCAACCCCAGTAAGCCGTGTTTCAAATTGTCCTCATTAATATCAATTGCCATGGCCGCTCCCCCTCTTCCTTGGAGTTTATCGGAGTTTATCTAGCCTGATACTTAAGATACCCTGCCTCTGCTCCACTTTCACGCGATCGCTTACTATCAATGCGGGGGATACCTCAGAGATTATCAGAATATGGTCATCTTCATCAAAGAGATCCAGAGTAGGTTTCCCCCCAATATCTGTCTGAGGTTGGTTATCTTCTGTGAAGTCCAACAACCACCAATGAAACAGCACCTTGTTTCCGGTAACGCGGTCAATCCTTGATTCACAAAAATCTACCAAAGGCCTGCCCAAAATGCTTACGGCTAGGGGGTTTATTACCTCTCTCAGTCTGTATAAGACCTCCATATTGTTAGAAGCATTAATAAGTTCAGTCAGTTCAGCAAGCCTGACGTGTCCATGATACCGGAAATGCCAGAATATTCTCCTGCTCTTCTCGTCCAGGGCATCTATGAATAGCCTGAACTCTTCTTTTTTAATAGGTCTTTTTCCTTGTTGCTCCATCCTGACTCTCCTCCACGCCCAGTTCTACCGCTAATACTTGTAATAGCATTATCTTTGAAGCATAGGCGGGATAGGCGCAGATATTCTCCGTATCTCTTCTACCTCTCTCTCTTTCAATTTCAGTTCAGCTTTGGCGCTGATCCAGCCGCACCAAGGACAACATTCAGTGAGCAACTCTTCTTTACTCACTTCCTTGCCGCACTGAGGGCATGTTTCCACACCGGCTTGTGCTATCTTCCATGCTTCAGTCTGGTAATCGGTACCAGAGGGAAATTCAAGGCCATACTTTGCAGCAGTTGCAAAAGAAGCCAGGGCGGCCCTAACCTTTACCCCCAACAGCTCCACTCCGGCTACAGATACAGTGATATCTGCATTAATTACCAGTCCTTTATCCAAAAGCCTGTCTATAACATCGACCAGGGATGACCTGTCATTTTTGTCCCGAACTGCCTCCATCATCTTAACGTCCCCTTTTCTTAAATTAGTGTTAATTCGGAAACTCAATTCCGTTGATATATATAAATCCGGCTCATCTTATTGGAAAGAGCAGTCGTACCAAAGACCATTCAATCTCTGATTTTTTCTCATCTTCTACAAAGGAATACGGAGGCCATGGCCCGCTAACTACCAAAGTAATCCCCTCTGGTTCAAGTTCAGCGGATAATTTACTTATTTTGTGCTTGAAATCATGAAATAAGTTTTTTTCAACAAGGTAGGAAGACTTAAAAAACAGCGGATTTTCTACCTGCTGTTGATTGAGAAATTTCACATCCGCAATTGACTCGTACTCGCTCGCAGCTCTCAATATCTCGACAATGTGTGGAATAATCCCCTCCAGACGTTCGTCCATTCGTTCCTTAATCAGGTTGTCTATTTTGCGTTGAATGAGAAATGAAGCCGTGACTGACATGAATGAAAGCATTTCACTTCTTTCCCTGATTGCTGGAGTATTATCTATAATGAACTGTTTAAATTTTTCAAAACTCAAGTATGCCTTAACTCCCCACTCCTCTCGTCCTTTCAATCTTTCGAGCGTTCTCTCATATTCATGGTAATTGTCAGCCATATAAGCTATTATGTCTTCCTTTTTTCTCACAATTGAACAGAACCTTGCTGGTAGAAGAGCATTCTTTTTCATTAATCGTTCAACTATTGTCTCATGAGTTTGCGCCTTTTCCTCAATCCAATCCATGTCAATTTCTTCGCCTACAGCTGAGATTTGTGCTTTAAAAGTATCAAGCTCCACCTCGCTTACAACAGCAGTAAGGTTGCGATATTGTGTTAAAAAAAGGCTGCAAATACCATCGATTCCCTTATGGTCTTCTATCACTGCTGTGCCGCCCTGCATGATACAATATATATAAAACCCTTTCTCCTTTGTCCCGATTTCGTCACAGCTATTACTTTTCTCCATATAATCCATCATTCTCCGCTCCTTCATATGAACAGAAATGTTTGGTCACTCTTTCCGTTTTAGATGTGAGAAACGAACTCTTCGATAATCTTAACAAAACTGCTTACACTCCCGGCTGGCATTACCTCTAGGGTATTTTTAATAAGGCTATATCTGTACTTAAGAATATCTTCGAGCAAATTATGTCCTTCTTGGGTAAGATTTAGTTCGATAACCCTGCGGTCATCTGAACGCCGTTCCCTGCTCAACAGCCCACTAATAACCAGTTGATCGGTAAGATTACTAACGGTACTGAGAGTTACACACATTTTTTCATAAAGTTCAGTTAAGGAAAGGCCAGGGTTAAAGTATACCTCGACTAGTAAAATAAAGCGGGCATTCGAAATGCCTTTTAAAATCAGGTATCTCCGCGTTTTCTGATCTAAAAATAATTCTATCTGGCGGAGATGCCTCTCCAATTTTACCCAGTTTCCCTTTTCCTCTATCATGTCCTCAAATCCTCTCTAACCTTCGAGTCTCTGATTATTCGATTTTGAAAGTAATTAGCATATAATCATTTATATTGAAAAGCCTTGATAAGTATTCATAGATTTCATAGCTTATTTAAAATTACACAGAAAAACGCCAAATTCTCTGGTTCGCTGTACTTCGTCTAAAACCGATGACTAACAAATAACGCAAGAAAAGATATTGTTTCAGATTTTACCCGCCTCATGATAGAAATCTTGGAATTTAGCAAGGATGGCGTAGACATAATGATTGAGAATGGATGGTTAGAAGAAGTACCTGAAACTGTTAATCGTGAGAAATTAACTCATTAAAATTTGGGTTAATATCTGGGGTTTTTTGCAAAAAAACTCAAGCCTATATCTGGGCTTGAGTTTTAATTTGCTTATCCTCCTAATTTCACTGCTCTAAAAAGTTAGCAAAAAGTTTAATTATTTATTTACTTACTCTTACAAAACAGGTAATTCGGTTGGACCATATAACAAGCGGTCCAACATCCATCACTTAGTATTCGCGACATTCGACAAAACTTCCTTCCCCTATTTTACAAAAGATCTAATAAAAATTTATTGTTATACATCACTTTTATTCTTAATCGTTGTTATTATTTAAAAACCATGATAAAATTTTAATAAGGAGAGATGTATATGGTAAATATTGACGATTTCGACCCAATGGTTGGACCGGAATTAACGCTGCTCAAGTCCATTAATGAAAACGGACTTGGCTTAACGGTTGAACCAAAGACACAAAAAATCTACCAGGTTGTTTTTGAAAGTATCAGAGATTCCATTATTAACGGTGAATTAAAGGCTGGCCAAAAACTGCCTCCTGAACGAGACCTAGCCAAACGTTTTCAAGTTAGCCGTACTTCCATTCGGGAAGCTCTGATGGCTTTAGAGATAAGCGGTATTATTGAGATAAGATCATCTGAAGGAAGCTTTATCCGTCAAATTGAAACAAAAACACTGATAAACGATTTATCAGCAGCAATTATTAAAGCAGAAGATAATATGGTCTATGAAATGTTGGAAGTACGACGACTTATTGAATCTGAATGCGCAGCCATGGCGGCTGTTCGCGCTTCCTCTTATAATCTTGCTCGAATCCGTCAATATCTGGATGAAATGACAAAATCAGAACACAACGAAGAATCTGGTCTATCAGCAGACCTTAATTTTCATTACTCTATAGCTCAAGCTGCCAACAGTAGGATACTTTTTGATTTAATGAAAGTTCTAGTCAATCGTATGAAAGGCACTATCAGAGCAACACGCTGCTATCGGTTCTCCCAACCTAATCGTTTTGAAGAAACTCTTAACGAACATAAAGATATTTATATTGCCATTTCTGCTAACAATCCGGATAGAGCGAGAAGTCTTATGGCTAAACATTTAATTGATATCAGAGAGGAAATAGCAATTATTTCTTTAGGCAAAAAGAATTATAATCCATAACTGCAATAAGCAAAGCCAATCTGGTCTCTGAGAACAGCTTGGTTCGATGGTTTTAAATGGTTTTAAATAGAATAATATAGAAATGCAGGAGAAAAGATGAGTAAATATCGAGCTTGGCTATTACTTACAGCAGCCAATTTATTTTGGGCGGGGAACTATGTGTTTGGAAAGTATGTGATCACAGAGATCACACCGCTCTGGATTACCTTCTCTCGTTGGCTCTTAGCCATTTTTTTCTTATTTCCGATTGCTTACTTTCTGGAAAAGCCAAAATGGCAGATGGTAAAACAGGCATGGCTTCAGTTAGTTGGTATGGGATTACTCGGGATCATAGGGTACAACATGGTTCTTTATTCCGCGCTAGAGTATACCTCATCAACGAATGCCGCATTGGTTAGCGCCTTAAACCCTGCTGTAATCGTGCTATTTTCTGTCTTTTTGCTCCGCGAGAAAATTTCACGACTTCAAACCTCTGGAATTGTTCTTTCTCTGATCGGAGCTTTTGTACTCATAACACAAGGTAATTTTGGGCAATTACTTCAAAGGGAGTATAACAAGGGAGATATTCTCATGTTAGCGGCTGTTGTGATCTGGACCTTATACTCTATCATTTGCAGACGCCTTACGATCATTCCCCCTATCACTGCTACGGCAGTATCTGCCTTGTTTGCAACATTAATTATTGCCCCTTTTGCTATAGCACAAGGGATCGATGTGACAAAAATTAGTCCCTTAGCTGTGACAGGGATTCTTTACATCACAATACTTCCGTCTGTATTTTCCTTTGTTTTCTGGAATATGTCCGTCCGAGCGATTGGAATAAGTCAAGCAGGAATCTTTCTTAATTTGATCCCCGTTTTTACCGCGATTATTAGCGGGATTCTTGGAGAACGAATTACAGGAACACAAGTCCTTGGCGGATCGCTCGTCTTCTTGGGGGTTTATTTAACAACAGGAATGCTGGATCGTAAAATTAACGGTCTTATTCGCTGATTACAATTATTGAACAACCCCACCTCAATTACTTAATTCTGCCTTTATATTCTTAAATGGACAAGATCCTTGAATATATTTCTCCAAACACCTCGACGCAATAAAAAATATCCTACTCTAGTCCCGCTTATATCTAGGCTTTCAATCAACACCAATATGGCAATACAACGCACTCCACGTGCGTTGATGTTACTTCATTGTAAGTTCAAACTGAGTAATGAAAAGAGATTCCCAATTATTAAGGAAATCTCCCTTTAAAAAATTTAATCAAATATTAAGTTAATCTCAATATTAGTAATTACATTTTCGTCCTCACTATCAAATTCTATCTCATAACGAGCATCAAATGTGAAATCATCCCCTTCTTCATCAAGAGCCTCAATAGTACAAGTACCTTGTATAGAATTCGAAGTTACATTTTCAATATATGTATCAACTATATCCTCTACCATAAATCGATAAATTTCTTCAGGTGTATTCTCATATATTTCCGCTTGAAGTATTCCTTGCACCTCAGCATCGTCATTGGGATCATTTATCTTTTTCATCACATCCCACCTCTTTGCATTTTTTCGGGGATGAATTGCCTTGTCTTCTAGTAAAATTAAGCGATAATCATCTTCATCTAGATCGGATATTATCTTTCTGGTTTCTTCATCTTTCATAGTGATTCCAATAATTACCTGACAATCAAATTCAAAGCTAACAATCGTTTGGAAAAAATTCTTCATATCATTTGCGATTATACTTTGCTGATCTGGTTCATCAAATATTAATAAATTGGGATGATTCCCAGAGAATTTATTTGATACTTGCATTAGTGCTAATGTGTATGCCCAAATAGCTCTAATGTTATCACTAGCAGAAGAATCAAATTTCATATCAAAACCTTCTGTTGTTGGTAATAATTTTATATCACTTATTTGAATCGTCGATTTATCGACAATACTAGAATAACCGAAGTCCTGTAAATTCAAAGTGAAATAGTCTCTTAATTTTTTTATCATCACTCTGTCATTTGCAGTAAATTCTTCATCCGGAAATTTCTTCTTTTTGGCAATTAAATCTCTCCACTGGTTAGATAATTCTTTAAATGCAATTATGTCTTTTTTACAATCCTTTTCTATTTCATCTAATAAATCTATTTCAATTTCCAATGAAAGTTTTTTTCGAATTACTGTTTCAGATAAATTTTCATCATTGCAATATATGTCATTATTAATCGAATGAGCAATACTTCTAAAATTCATTAATTTTTTCTCAAGCCAATTTATTGTATCTTCAATATTACTTATATTTAATTTATGTGACTTTATTGCAAACTCCATCATTTTTTTCTGTGCATCCAAATGGTTTATATTTTCATCTATACTCATAAATTCATAGTGTATATCTTGTGGAAGCAAACTATCATGGATTTTCTGATGACAAGTTGGACATAAATTTTTATTGATTAGCCATTCTTCTGAAGATCCTAATTTCTTCAATTTTAAGGTGTCTTTATTATTTAATATATCTTTATTAATAATTTCAAGACTATGGATTAATGATTGCACACTTCCTTTTTCATATACAAGTTCATTATTTTTATCATAAACCTCTTTTTGTAAATCTGATATTTTTTCGTTTAGAGATAATAATTCTTCTTGTAAATCTTCTATGTTATCCCCAACTTTAACTTCTTTTCTATTTATGTTCTCAATGTTTTTATTTAGTTCCAAAATATATTCACTTAAAGGAACCTCTTCATCACTATTGTGTGTTCTGAAAATACTTACCTTATCATGATAATTTTCATCTAATATTGTTGGGGAGTTAGGAAGTCCATATATTTTACATCTTACCTTTTTCAATGTATTTACAATATTATTATAGCTTTTAGTCCACCCTGATTTTAATTCCATTTCTGAAGTTTTATGATCTTGCCTTAATTTTTCGTTTGTTAACGAGTCTAATCCTATAATAAACTCAACTATTCTTTTTTGAGGTTCTTTAATTTTCAGATATGTCGGTAGCGTTGCAAAAAGATCTGCCCACCCCCTCTTTTGCTCAATGAAAATACCTGCAAATACTATTTGCAAATATAATTTTCTATCTATTCCATCATAAGTAGGTACTTCAGGCAATTCCCATCCTAAGAACCTCTCTAAATACATATGAAATCCTTTGTTACTTGTTGCAGAACCCTTTGAATGCAAATACATATCTTCGGATCTCACAATACCGCGATCTAATTTATTCATATCTCCAAAAAAAACTGTTACCAAGCTTGAGTCAAAGTTTTGTTTATTTGCTGTACGATAAACTGTGATTATTTCTAAATTTTTATTTTGTATTTCCAAATAAAAGTTTGATTCCAAAACAGCAATTTCTTCTTGTTGATATTCTACACTTTTTCTAAAAACAGGCTTCAGTGTTTTTTCTTTTTTTCCACCTATTAATTCTTCTAATCCTAAGCAATAATATATTGCTTCAATGCATGAGCTTTTACCTTTAGTATTTTCATAACTAGCTATAAAGTTAATCCTTTTGTCAAATTTCTCATCAAACCCGAATTCACCTGCTGCTGTGTTAACAGTTATTCTTAATCTATTAACCCTAAACATAGGAACCCCTCCATAAAGAAATTAATTGATTTATTCTATCCTCAGTAAGCTTTGTGCCAATATTTGAGAGGTTTAATTTTTCAAAAATAAATAAGTCTTTATCTTTCACAATATTATCCATATATTTTTTTCCTTTTGTTGACAACTTGAAAAGTCCATTTTTTTGCCTTATAAGGATATCTTCAGCTAGTGCAAAGTCTATGGCCCTATTAATTGCTGGATTAAATCGCACTAATATATAAGATTCATTTTCCTTATCGAGAAATTGCAATAATTTTTCCATCTCATCTTTTGTACTTAATGCTGTTGAAGTAATATGTATCTTCTCGAGTGAGCAAGCTTTTCTATTACAGCAATAATAAATAATTAAGATAATCTGAGATATTCTATAAATAATTCTATAGTTATATGGAACTGCAATAGGCCGGTTTGTAAAACTTATCCCTTCCACATTATCTGGTATAAACATATTTATTAATTCACCCCAAATATTATTTGAAATCCATAGGACAGTCTGCCAACCAACTACTAACTAAATCGTTTTTCAATTCGGAGACAGATGTAATTGTCATTACTTTTCCAAAAACTTCATTCAGCTTTACTTCAAAATCTCTGAGAATTTCATCAAACAATTCCTTATTAATAGTTTTATCTGAATTCATATCACATTTAATTTGCGCCTCCATTTTGAATGAATGGGATATTTTTGTTATGCTCTCATACAGCTCCGGATTTGAAATACGAAGAATATTTAAAATCTCAATCCCTTTTAAATAAAAACTTACAAAGATATTTACTAAACGATTATAAGATTCAACATCTACATCGCTTCCTTTCGATGTCATAATCGCTCTTAATTTTCTTTTTATATTTTCTACCTTTTCTGATGGACAATCATCCCAATTGATATCTCCTGTATGTTTATGTGAAAAATCATATTTTAAATTATTATTTAAAGGTATTAACATATTTAATTCCTTGAAAAAATCTTCTTCAACTTTTATAAAAATTTTAAAGTTTTTATCAATATAATCTAAGTCATTCTTCCCCTTAGCTTCAAGAACCTCTCTCTTTTTTTTTGTAAGATGTTCTAAAATTCTTTTATCCCTATATTCAGGAACAACAAAATGCCATTCTTTGATATTAACAACACCAATACTTTTAAGGCCTTCACCATTTTTTAGTAATTTATTAATATCATCTGTCATTTTCTTTCTTTGCGCTTTGTAAAGTTCATCATCAGCATATTCTTTCTCAGGATAATAACATTGATAAACAATTCCACTAAGGGTGTAGCCTTCTATACCATAATCCCCTTTATAATTTGGAGGAACTTTGTGAAATCCTTGCTCTTGATACCTCATTCTATAACACTTGTCGCACAGTTCTTCCCACAAATCTCCGCTTAATTCTTGATTTATCAATTTCAACATACAAACACCTCATTGTGAAAATATCAGATTTTAATACTGATACCAATCTCATTACTTGGTAATTCTCTCAATGCCATTAAATCAACTGTAAAAACAGTAGGATCATCTTTATAGCTAACATCAAGCAAACTAAAAAATTCGTAAATTTTAATAATGTAAATTTCTTTCCTTCCATAATAGATTGGCGTATTTTCCCTTATACACTTTTTTAATTTTAATAAAATCACATTAATCACTCCCCATTACATAAAAATTGTAATGTAAGGTTGCTCCAACTTTATCATATTTCAATAAATATTTGTTATAATTATGCAAATTTTCCTAACTTATTATTAATTTCTATAAAAAAGAGCACCACTACTCATGATGCTCAACAAGCCAAATAACTGTGCCTCCCCTTTTTCCTGCACTCTCTCCCACTTGCTAACCCAAAAAACAAAATGCGTTGGCGAGAACTTTCGATTTCTACCAACGCATCACTCACTTACCACTAAAAATGGTGTATTCCACTCAACCTCTATATCTAAGCCCTCGCCCTTTCGCTCATATACCATAATCTTGTCAATTAGCATAACCAAATCCATATGGGTCAGTTCCTTTTTATCAATGATCTCCTTCAAGATATCCAGAGCACTTGCTATCTGCTCTTTCTCATTATCCCTGAGTTCCTGTACGCTTTCTGCCTCAACCAACTGGCGTTCCAGTTTCTCAAGCTCGGCGCTTGATTCTTGTGTCATTTCAAGGAACAAATCCTCGTTTATCAATGCCTTCGCAAGCTGCCTCGAATAATTCTTTATCTCACCCTTTTTGGCGTATATAGCAGTTTGTAACCTCTCGATAACTTTTCCATTATCCTTGTTAGATTGCTGTCTCTCCTCAATGCTCTTGTCGAGATCATCCAGTTTGAGAAGCCCACTTTGGTAAAGAACTTCAAGTTGCTCAAAAATAATAATGTCAACATCATCATGGCTCAATATGTGCCTTGAACAGTATGCTTTGCCGTATTTATTATAAGTAGTACAAACATAAAACAATTTCCTGCCACTCTTACTTACTGAGCCAATGGTAACAAGGTTTTTCCCACACTCTCCACACTTTAAAAGACCAGTATACTTATAAATTGATTTGCTTTTAGCCCTTACCCCGTTCTCTACCCTTTTAATAAACATGGAGTTGACAGCTTCAAATTCAGCTTTATCTATAATTGCTGGAATAAGCCCTTCATGTACAATTTGCTCTTCAGGCGCAACCTTTATGATTTTCTTACCATTAATTTTGTTTCTTTTAGTTACCCCTCTTCGGACTGTCCCTATATACACATCATCCTTCAGAATCCGCTTAACCGTGTCACTATACCAAAGATGTTTATAATCCCACTCCTTTATCCATCCATATCCATACAAGTTTTCTTTCCTTATGGCTGGTGTTTCTACATGATGCTCATTCATGTATTTGGCGATTTTATTAAGTCCATTTCCTTCGGCATATAGGCGAAAAAGAAGCCGTACTGTTTCAGCGGCTTCTTCATCAATGATGCATTTAGTTTTATCAGCAGGATCTTTCATATATCCAAAATGCGTGACATTAACCTCTCCGTTTTTCTGTTTAGTTCTCAGGGCAGCTTTCGTTTTCTTGCTGATATCCTTGACATAAAGTTCATTAAACCACGTCTGGATTCCTCTAAAGTTTTCATCATTGTTTCCACTTGTTAAAAGGACTTTAACCCCTTTGTCCTCAATTTCTTCCATGAATAGAAGTGTTTTGGCATTATGTCTTCCTATTCTTGAAAGGTCTTTAACTACCAGAACATCAAGTTCACCACCATCCACTAATTCAAAAATATTTTTTATTCCTGGTCTATTGTAAGAATATCCGCTGATGTCGTTGTCCTCAATAATATCAATCAATTCAATTCCCTGATCTTTAGCGAAATCCCTAATCGTGTCCATTTGGCTTGAAATACTTTCCTTGCTACCATCTTCATCCCTTGAGATTCTTGCATATCCATAAGCTCCCATTATTCTCTCCTCCAAATATTATTACTCATCGACCTTCATGTTACTTCAATGGTACTGTGATGATAGATCGTTTACCCCTACTAAGCAAGCAATTTTAGGCTCTTTAAGCGATTATTAATCACCTGTTCCAGTGCTTTTTCCCATGAGATAGTTCCTTTGAATTTATGTGTAACCGAGTTAATACTCGGATGATTTTGATATTCAATCTTTCTCTCTTCCATTTTTTCTCCTCTCTAAAATATAAGGGCTTACCTTTTGGCAAGCCCCGCAAACTATTACCATAACCTTAAGGCATAAAAAATAAGCCTTGCGGCTTTAGCTGAATTGGAACTCATAAATTATTTTCATTGTGTGAGCCGATGTCTTAACAATAGGCGAGTCTAGTCTTTTCCTTGCTGTAAGGTTGTAATTTTTTAACCCTTCAACACTTGAACCAAACGTCCCAATAATTGTGTTACTGTTTACGCTTGTTCCACCAACATTAAAAGACACTTGATAGCCAAACAATAAGTTATTATTCTTATAGGTAATATTCCTTACTTCGTTGACTAATATGTTGTGGATAGGCGTGAGGGCACCAGTAGCAAACTCAAGAATATACCAGCTGATTGGTATGTAGGTGCTAGAGCAGGCCACATACATAATTCCGTTTTTCACAACTAGTGCTATCGTTGCATCCCATTGACTTGTAGGAGCAAAGGCTTTTACAAGCGCCAAAGTATTAAAATTAAGCAATCTGATATTCCTACTTGGACTACTACCGTGGACATAAATATAATTTTCATCAACATGGGAAACCCCTAAATATCTTGTTCCATTTTCATAAACATACCCTTGCTGACCAGTGCTAGAAATAAACGTTCCGGATGAGAGATCCTGCCTAATAATCTCGTTGTTAAAATAATAGTAAATGTAGTTATCCTTAACTACAAAAAATATATCGTTGCTTCCCACAGTCGTCTTTAAAGTAAAGGTCCAAATTTCCTCGAAAGTAACCGGATCAATTTTGTATAAAGTGCTTCCAAGTCTAGCCCAGTAATACCCATCGCCGTATGTTATATAGTTTCCTGCGTACGCTCTTTTGCAGGTGCCAACATACTCTAAATTTGTACCCAAAGCAAGCGGAGGAGTGTTTAAAGTTGCTGGAGTTTCAGGATATTTATACACCCAAGAAACACTGCCTATAGTTCCATTGGCCTTATCTGTTCCGAAGTCAAATACCCAGTGAGCCTTATCCTCATTAGCATAGGATTCCACTTGATTAATCGTGCCTTTTAAAACATCAGCACCAACATAAGGTACACGGTCTGCGTAACCAATGATATTGCCAGAAAGTCCTGTTTCAGTTGAAGGCGATTCATCGTCTGTAGAGTTTGTTAATACTAAGTATCTAAACATACCGTCATAGTTATTAGTTGAGGAGCTAGCAGATTTTAAGAGCGGCAAGGCCGCAGAATTATTATAGCACTGAGGTACAAACAAAGCCTTTTGAGCCTGTTTCAGCGCCTTCGTGAGAATAAAGTTTGCTATAAAATTGTCACCTTCTTGTTCATCAGTCAGCTCTCCAGTCTTTGCGTCATACAGCTCTATTCGGACGTGCCCTTTTACCCCCAGTTGTTCAAGTTGTAAATTTTCTTTCATGTATACCTCCCTTTAAATTAGCGTCATAATTACAGACACAGCGTCGGATGTTGGGACTACATATTCATCCAAACTATAAGAATCAACAAGGGTTTTCACTACAAAGTAATTAACATCAACTCCTCCCTGGCTAGAAGATAAATTTGTTGTACCGTCAGAATTAATGCAAGCAAACTCAACCCCCGTAGCGTCATAAAAGTGAACTGAGCCATCTTCTAGCACTTGCATAGAACCCTGATTAGAGCCTCCTACAGAACCTGGGGCGATTCTCATTGAAGCCCTGGCGTCAACCCCTTCAGCACTATCTACAACAACATCAATGTATCCTCCATATTGGCTAACATCTATACCAGGATCTCCCTTGTCTCCTTTTGGACCTTGTATGCCAATTACTGAGGATACACCCATGGGTTTTTCAATAATGCAGGGTTCAATATTTCCCCTTACAACGACACTTATAAAGTTCTCGTTGACTTCAATCATTTGAGAGCCATCAGCAATAACTTTAATTTTCTCCACAGCCTACACAACCTTCCCTAGTACACTAAGACGGCTGTCCAGTATTGTTTTTACAATATCGTCTCCATAGATTCCTGTTGCTCCTACCCTGTAAGTTCCAGGCGGCAATGTATTTGTTAATCGCCCCGAGAGTGTGATCGAGACTTGACCTGGCACGCTTATATCAATGTTAACTCCTTCTGTAAGCATGTCTATTTCTATGTCTCCCCTACTCAACTTAAACTCAACATAGGTAATAGTAATCGGACTTCCAAGGCTGTCTGCAACAGTAATACTTAGCGGAAACGTGTCTCCTTGATAGACACTAAACACACAGTTCACACACCTTCCTAAATTAATGTTACAACCACTGAGTCTGAAATATTTAAGTTGTAGCTTGCCATGACTAAAGAATCCATAAAGTTCTTTATAAGAAAATAATTAATCCCACCACCTCCTCCAGCCTCAGAACTTAAATTTGTTGTACCGTCAGGAAATATCTGTCCGTAACAGACATCTCCAGCGTAAAAGCTGAGAGTGCCATCATCGCTTAGATTCATATAATTACCTGGGACATGAGCTTGAAATCGCATTCCATCAGTCGCCGTGTTTATATGGCATTGGCCACCTGAGTCGTTAGGTTTACCAATCTCCAGCGTATTACCACAGTTGAGAGTTCCAGAGATATTTAAAGTTTCAATTTCGATAGCGTTGATTTGTTCAGCGGTTAGACTACCAGTATATATGTAGGTAGATCCGATTTTGGTGAAACCATTACCCAGCAGAGCTACTGAAGTATTATCCGCATCGGATGGCGCGAATTGAGGCTTATCAGTTATATTTCCCCATGACAAAACGACGCTTGGAGCAAACGTTACTTGATCCGTTGCACCATCGTAGAGTATTTTCCCACCGATATTTAAAACTTCATCGTCTAGTCCAATGCTTAGTTTTCCAGTTTTGCTTGAGATGGTACCCGTCTTGATTAAGCTTGCTGTCAGAGTTCCAGTATCCATAAAATCAGCAACGATATGTCCATCAGCTGTAATTGCTGTCCTGAATGGCCCATTGTATCCAGTTCCCGAATATCCAAGTCCTCCTTCATTCCAGCGCCAAACCCTTGTTGCGGTGTTTATATCCTCAGTATCCATAATGAGCAGCTCGCCATTGCGTTTGATTACATATCCTCCAAGCGCAGAATTGATTTGAGTTGTTGCATTATCGATGGCAATTTGCAAATCCGATTTATCTTGGGCTTGCTGATTGCTAATTGTGGTAATTGCTGTATTTATGTTTGTAGCAAAATTAGGTTTAAAGCTACCAAGCTCGACCTCTTCAATCCGATTCGTCAGTTCATTTTTCTTTAGACGAATAACCTTGCACTTTAGATTAATATCAAGCCTAGAATGCCTAATGGTCACTGTATCGCCCATGTAAACTGTCTCAAGGATTGCATAGTTCGCATATTCCACCGTTTTGGTAAGCTCAATAAAATCAATTACGTAATTCACAAGGGGTTTATCATTCTGATTCAGATATGTTTGCCCTACAGACCTCAGGTCTTCGAATGTCTCACAATCCGTGAACTCAATAGATTTTACAATCGGATGCGGATAGCTATTTATCAAGGTGCTGTCGATATACTTTTCTGGGAGAAGTAATCCATCCTTCCCTATTGGCATGAGTCTTGTTACCACACTACCCATGTCCAAGGTTTCATCTATTCCTATGATATTTTTGCCATAAGAAATGAGTACCCCTCTGTCCATTCCCCGAGCTTGAAGCAGTCGTATAGTAAAATTATCCCTGACCAACTCACCGCCATAGTTTGAAATGACACTACTGTTACCCATAATGGCATCCACAGGATTTTGCTTATCTATAGCATAGGTCTTTGAGCCATCTATATCGGACATTGATGTAAAACTGTGAGCATACTGAGTGTTCGAAAGTATCGCATTCAAAACACCCGCACCGTTTAGATTTCCAATGCTGCAACTCTCCACGAAATTGTCCAGAAGGTCATAAAAAATATGCCTAGCATTAACCTTAATACCAGACAAGGTCTTCTCTTTATGATAGATTCTGAACAACTGACCATTCGCTTTTAGAATATTTCCTTCTATTATATAGTGCCATTTCCCACGGGCATCGATGGGGTATTCTAACTCAAGTTCATATTTCCCGTTGAGTTCTTCTTCGATAAAAGCGGCCTTGCAGTCACTTAAGACTACAAGGCCGTTATGGTTGAAATTCGTTTCATTTGAGTCATAGAGATTAATCATTATAACCACCGCCAGTTCGGGGTGATTTGAATAGAGGTAACTGTTCCGCTACCACTCCAAGAAATACTATTATCTCCAGGTTGCAAGATAGGGAAATCTCCAAGCATTTTACTGTTCAGGAGAATTGTTTCCTTGTAAGCGTCCTTTAGGACACTGTCAATTGTGATGTGACCATCTACGGCGGTTAGATGTATATTGGCTTCATTTATAGTCAAGGTTATGTCTCCACTGCCTGTCACCACTAAGATTGGTTCACTTTCAATGGTTCCGATATTTGTTACAGTTCCAGAATCGATTAATGTAATAACATTGTTGACTGTAGAATACTTAAACGGCTGACATCTGAAATTTACAAGGAATTGTCCAAAAATCTTATATTCCTGGCTAATATCAAATTGATCAGAAACATGGGCAATATAATATTTGTCGGTTTGATTGCTTAATATTAATTGCCCCTCTCCATAATTAAGCCAAGCCTTGATTGCATCTGCTTTATCCGCAACATTATCATCTTTAAAGCTACATTGAATGGGAATGATTATATCCTTATAGCTTGCGTCATCTACTTTTAAACTTCCACTTCTCCCTGGCACTTCGATGTATTGGATGTTTCTTTGTGGTTTCGGGATGAGAGGTCGTTTCTCAATGATAATTCCATAATCAGTAAAACTATCTTTATTTAAAAACTTGAAACTATACAAGTTTAACCTCCTTTCGCTAATACCGTTTGTTTCCAATAGAATCCAAGTTTATGAGCTAATTCTTGTATGTCCATGTCATTTGCTATGACTATTTTGTCAGCACTCAGCAGTGCTCCATATGAATATGAATTTCCAGAAGTTGTTCCTGTTCCTTTTATACTATTGTTTAAATAAGCATGACTCATGGTTGGAACTGCTGCACTTGCCAAAGATTCTGCTTGTCTTGATACTTCACTGACAGTATTGGACATTCCCTGAGCAAGACCAAGTCCAACTCCTGCCCCTAATTCCATCATGACTTTTGATGGAGAATTAATTCGCAATGCACCCCGTATTTTTTCTTTAATTCCTTCAGCGAGATCAGAAACTACGTTAGTGACACGATATATCATGGATTTTATCCCATCGATTAAACCTTGAATGATATTTTTCCCGTATTCAAGCATTTTTCCAGGAAGACTTGTGATCCAATTGATAGCACTAGTAATTCCTGCTACTATTGCGTCTTTGACATTAGTTACGGTGTTTACCACACCATTTTTCATGTAATTAAACATATCCACGGCAATGTTATAGAGTTTTTGAGGTAATTCTCTAAACCACTCAATAAGTCCATTCCAAATATCTTTAGCTCCCTGAATAATTTTATTGAAATGATCAATTATCCAAGCTTTAAAATCTCCCCAAGCAGTTGTTGCCGTAGTTTTTATGTTAGTCCAAAGATTTTCTAAGTAAAGTTTTATTCCATCCCAAATCTCAGAAGCTTTAGCCTTGATTGCATCCCAATTTTTATAAAGAAGAACTCCTATTGCTATTAATCCTGCGATTGCGGCAATCACAATTCCTATTGGACTAGCGATTACAGCCATAACCGCTCCTAAAGCTGGAAAGGCCGTCGTCAAAATCGCTATTCCAGTAGCACCTCCAGCAATGGCAGCACTCATAGCACCGATTGCTCCAACTATACTGCCAATAATCGTAATCATGGGACTTAGGATCGTTAGCAAAGGCCCGATAGCAGCAACTATGCCAATAATAGCCAGAACTGTTTTTTGCCCAGCCGGTGACAGATTCGTAAACCAATCCGCTAAGGATTTTATTGCCGGAGCTATGGCGTTTTTTATAATGTCTGCAAGGGGTAAAAGAGCTGGCCCAATAGCCATTTGTAGCTCACGCATAGCCTTGGTTAAGGCTATACCTGGGTTATTGTCATGCGTTGCCTTGGTGGCATCTTCTGTAGCACCCTTGAAATCGCCAATTCCTTTAACGCCATCAGCCATTGCTACTATAACCTTCGAGCGAACATCTTCCCATTGTGTGCCAAACAAAGCAGTACCAGCGGTATTTTGTTGTATTGGATCTTTTATGGCAGCCAGCGCAGCAATAGTAGCAGTAAATGCTTGCTGTCCCTTTTCTCCTCCTTGAGCAATTGCAGCTCCCATATGCTCCGCGTTTAATCCTATTGCTTGAAATCCTTCAGCAGTTGTTTTACTACCGTCCTGGGCACGAATATTAAATTCTTTAACCGCATCGCCGACTTTGTCTAAATTGAAAGCTCCTGCTTGAGCGCCAGAAATAAGAATGCCTAACATTTGATGAGCTGACGTGCCCATAGTAGAAAATTGTGGTGAATACTCGTTCAAGGTATCAAGCAATTCACCACTAAAGTCTCCGCCTTTTTGAAATCCCACAGTAATTAGATCAAGAGCCTCCTGACTACTGATACCGAAGTTTTTCATCATGGTTCCGGCTACCTTTGTACTGTCTGCTACGTCTGCACCAAAGATATCTGCAATCGTCATAGCGCCTTCCGTAACTTTCTGCATATCATCGTCAGCTAAGTTACCCATATTTGTTCTTACACTGCCAATTGCTTCAGTAACGACATCAATGGTTTCTCCGAATCCATTTACCCAAACTGCTTGAGCTACAGCTTCTAGCTCTGCCGCCGCTTCAGTCGTGAGTCCTAAAGAGGCTTGCAACTTGCCCTGAGCGTTTTCCGCATCTATAGCTCCTTTTAGCATTAATCCACCAGCTGCAACGATCGGAGCCGTAACACCTACAGACATTGTTTGTCCGACACCTTTTAATTTTTCACTGACATTATTTAATTTTTCTGCATTGTTTTCAGCAGTTTCACCGAGGTTGTTAAGCGAGTTGTTTGTATCACTTATTCGCTCTTCATATCGTCTAAGTTGTTGCTCAGTAGCAGCTATTTCACGCTGAAAAGCTCTGTATTGTCCTTCATTGATTTGGCCTCTTTCAAATTGCTCATTCACTTGCTCCTGCGCACTCTTTAGCCTATCGAGCTTTTCCTTAGTATTTTCTACGGCATTGGTTAATAATGTTTGCTTTTGAGCCAGTAATTCGGTATTCGTCGGATCAAGTTTAAGTAGTTTTTCAACTTGCCTAAGCTCACTTTGAATATCTCTACTTTTTTTATTCACGTCACTTAACGCTTTGGATAATCCAGTTGTATCCGAACCAATCGCCACATTAATCCCTTTGATTGTTTCAGCCATATCTCTCACTCCTTTCTGAACAAAAGAAAAACGCCTGATTAAGGCGTTTTCTTGCTTTTGTCCTAGTCATATTGCTTTTTCCTAGTCAATTAGCATAAAAAGAATCTATATCCTTTTGTGTGGCAAGTCGCGATTTATCCTCTTCCACTCCAGCATATATTTTTGCATAGGCAAGCAAGTCTTTTACTCGAAATTCATTGATCTCAGCTATTGACAGTCTTGACCGTTTGCCGATCGCTATTAATTCTAAGTCAAGCCGTTGTTGATCTCTATCATTGTTTGATTGGTTGCCCTTGCTTTCCTCTACGAAAAAAGCCATTTGCAGCTTCCTCCATTGCTGCAGAAAGGAGAGATGGGTCAGAGAAATCAAAACTTGTAAAGGTTGAAAGCCAAGTTTCAAAGCTTGGGAATTGGTTTGGATGTGCATCAGCTTTAGCCATCGCCCAAATTAGTTGTAACAAAGCAACACTGTCTAGCTTAGATGGATCTGATTTAATGGCTTCCATTTTTACTAGATCACCCAGGAGATCCGATTTAAATTCTTGCTTGTAATATAAAAGGGCTAGAGGAGTTGCTCTAACCCTGACATTCATTTCACCAATATTTAATTCTTTCATTTTCTTATAACCCCACTGGTAACGTTACTGCATTAAAGAATGTGTTGTAGGCTGTAACATTGGTTGCTGAAAGTTCCATTGTGCCTTTAACGATAAATTTACCATCCACTTCTAGTGGTGTAATCGTCAGACTCAATGTATCCGTAGCTGGTTCAATCGATTCACCTTTTGTCTTATTTTCCTTAGCTGGACGACTGGCTTTGCAATTATAATAGACAAATCTACGGTTTTTCTCATCTCCTTCAACTTGACCGAGTAAAGCAAATTCTTTAGCTGCCCCATCTGCAATTTCTACTAACATGCCGTTTGAGTCAATTTGCCAACCGAGCATCTCAGCAAGAACACTATCCGGCACTAGTGCCATTTCCAGATCCCCTGTATATCCATTATTAGACGTTGTAACATAGTATTGCTGGTTATCAGCATAGAAGGTGTTATCTTTTCCTTCTGCTTTTGGTTTCCAGCTGACAGCACCAGGAATTGAAATAGGTGTTCCCCAGGACGTAGTACCAGACGTTCCATTTGTGGATGATCCGACTGTTACACCAGTGTCCCCAACAGTAACGGCAATTGCTAAAGTAGCATCATTACTTGATACTGCTTTAGTTTTCAAGGTAATTACCCCTGCAACATAACCAGCACTAAAGACTGCACTAATTACTGAATCGGTAATTAATACAGTCACAATAGCAGCAGCAACTTTTGTAACCGTTGTGTGGGTTTCAGATGCCAACGGTACAATCACAGACTTTGGGGAACTCGCTCCAAGTAGCGTTGCAGCTGTTACAGTTACGGTTATTTCCCCATCCATGGTGCAAGGTGCTGTTATTGCAATGGTCTCAGTTTGGGTCTCCCCTTTAAAGGCAACATAGACATTTTCTAATCCGTAAGTTACTTTATTTGCCATATAGTTCATCCTCTCATTATTTGTATTTTATAGAGTATCTGCCACATCTTTTCTGTATCAAGCCAAGCTTCTAGTTTGCTATACGGCAGACGTAATTCTTTAAGTTTATCTTGGACTAATTGTTCTTTGGTTAGGTCTTTTTTAGGGGTATAAAGTTCAATCTGAAAATTACTAATCTCTATATAATTTTGATTATCCGCTTTAAAATCAGCGTCATCCGTAAACTGGTAACAAATAAATGGAGGAGCTGGTACAGGATTTTTAGGAGTCCCGATAAATTGCCCATAGGCTACAGGCATTCCAAGACTTACAAGTGCATTAAACAAGTCTGTTTGTGTCATCCTCTACCTCCATTTTGGATAATCCGTTTAATATGATCCGTAAGCTGTTCTCCATATTTCTCATACGCTGGTATTAAGTGCGGAAAGGCGGGAACTCGCCCACCTCCGCGTTTGGCATGACCAAATTCCAGCAAATGAACACGCCGATAATGCTTTTTGTTCCAGATGATGCGCTGGGTCTTGCCTTCTTCATCGTTACTCGACTTTTTGAACCCCTTGGTATAGTCACCGCTTTGATCGTCATAGGGGTGATTGCTTTTAACCTCAGACAGAACTTGATCGGCAACCTGATCGACCTTTTGGACAATAGCTGCACTAACATCTTCTGTGTACTCTCGAATCATATTTGTGATCTCGTCAGCCATTTGATCAATACTAATATTATCCATCGGCGCTCACGCTTTCACAGGACAAGCTAGTCTTTTCTCCTTTGGTCTCAGTGCGGATAATCCTGAAGTTGATGCCCTTATGTTTCAATCGATCTTCGCCAAAGTATTCACGAGTATATATTTCAAACTTCTTTGTTGGACGAATCCCTGTCGTGGCAGCATTATAGAATTCGTATGATCCTAAAACAAGTTCTTCAGCAAAGACCAAACGCTCAGACGGAGTCTCCATCTGGTTTCCAATATCGTCTTCGCTTATAGTGATGCTGATAAGATAAAGTTCCTCAATATGCCTCATCTGCGTCAACTCCTAAACGATTAAATAAGCGTCAACCACTTTACCATTGAGAGCACTGTTAAGATCCATCGTGTTGCTTTCAATAGCCGTTACACTTACTGTCACGGTTGGAGCAGTTGTTTCAAGTGTGTTATCAAGATAGGCAGACAAGACAGTGTTATGAGCAAGTTTATAGGGCAGTCCCAATTTATCGCCCCAGCCAACACTTACCGTATCTGTACCTACATGAGTTTCTACTGGCAAATCAATATAAGAAACTGTTTTAAATGCCTTGGTTCCTTCAACAGCTGTTGATCCGTTTAAGGCTATTGTTTCTGTAATTTCTTCACTTACATAATTCGTTCCAATAATAACAACATCACCGACAATTCCTGAAGCATTTCCTTTCACGATAATATTTCTGGGTACTGCCGGATTGGTGATCCCCGCAGTAACTTCCTGAACTTCTGCCGTCAATGTAACTTCAGCAAGGATTCCTGTATTACTTGATGCTACGGCATTAGCTGCACTTACCTTAACGTGTGCTAAATATCCGCGATCAACGGAAATACCTTCTGAGTCAGTCTGAATTTTTTGGCCCATTTTATGATTATATGGATACATTTTTTACCTTCCTTTCTTTAATTCATAGCAAGCTGGGTTAGTAAACTATTAAAGGCGGGAGAGAACTTAATCTCCCCGCCCTTCAGATTCCACAGGTCAGCAACACCCATCACAATAATTCCGATAGCTAAGTCGTCTTCCAATGTTGCCTCAAGCACGCCGCCACGCTTCATAAATGACTTTACTGCCAGCAGTTTTTGAGTCAACACTCCATCAAAGGTGGTGCTGTCTAACTGGATATTCAGTCCTTTTTTGCACTCAATCAAGAGTTCATCGTCAGTCATTTATATCAGCTCCTTACGTACCTTTTTTAATAATGACCACACCATTTGGATCAATAAGTTTTCCGTCGCAGATAAGGATCGCCTTATCAACCCACTCGTTAGTATCATGATCGAAGTACCTAAACATGGTCATTTGCATATTGCTATTGAGTCCATAGTTTTTCAAATTGCAATAGATGGCAACCACATCACCCGTGGCAGCATCGTCATAAGGGGCGATTACGTCATCTTCAACCTGTATAACTTCCTTCCCGCCAAAGCGCTCTTGGGTTCCGTCGACAATACCATAATTAATTCTTCCAACTGGCTGACCATTGGCATCCACCATTCCATCGATGTATCCTTCAAAGGTTCCCGATGCCATGATAAAGGCTGCCCCTGCTTTGTACTTAAGCGGCATTTTGGCAAACACTTTCTTTTTCCATTGATCCCAGGCCAAGAAATCGGACGATGAAAGGGTTACGATTTGACCAGCTGGCACTCTGGTATCCGCTGTGATGCCAAGGCATTTTCCCGTTCCGTTTCCGCTAATGATTGCAAGGTCTAATCCTTGAACCATGGCTTCCACGATAAGATCGGTAATGGTGTTTTCAAACCCGCTCAGAGTGGTTGTATCAGCAAGTAGAGAAACAGAAACTTTACATTCCAGTCCATAGTAACTGAAAGAGATGTTTGTATTGGCTGTAACCTTTTTCTTGTCAGAAGGAGTGCTTTCGCCAATCCATGTTGCGGTTGGTTTCAATGACAAGATAGGAATTGTGACACCGCCTTTGATGTTAAGCTTTCTTACCCGACTAAATATTTGACCATACTCAGTGACTTTTCGAATTACCTCATTAAGAATGGTGGTCGGAATAACTGCGCTGACATCTGCAGTTGTCGTCATTGCATCTGTTCTGAGTTCTGGAGTAATTTCACCTGTTTGAGCAAACTTCATGAAGGCATTTCTGTATTCAAGTGATGCATAACGATCCGCTGTTTCCTCGGCTCTTTGTGAAGGTACTTGAGCTTGTCCTCCTCCACCGACTCCATAGGAAGCAAGGATTTGTGTTTTTCCGATAGGTAGCTGGCCTCTTTGTTCCAGAGGATCACCCGCTCCAGCATTGGTATCTTCATCAGGTATCCCGTCAATCATGGTACGCAGCTCTGTAATCTCAGCGTTGAGGGTTTCAAGATTATGATTAATGCTGCGAAGTTCAGTTATATCTGTAGCGACATTAGCCTTAGTTCCAAGTTCTGCTTTTCTTGCCTCTTTTTTAGCAATCATTTCTAAGAGTTTCTTTTTCATATTATTTTCCACCTTTCATTAATATTTGACTTCTGAGTTTTAAGATTTCCAGTTCCTGCTCGTTCTTTGAGTTATCCAACTTTGACCTGGCATTATCCAATACCATTGCCGCATTATCCAATGCGCGCGGGTCACGAGCATTTATGTCAGTTCCAGTGTAAGCTGGAAAATTGACCGCACTTACCTCACGGACACGAGCGATTTTTAGAATGTGTCTGATCGGCATATCCGTATCAAGACCTTCCCATCGTTCTTCGCCCACATAAAAAATAAAAGACATCCCATTGATGTCTTCACGCTTAACGGCACTATATAAACTTTTAGCCTCTGAGTTGTTTTCGATATCTAGGTTTGCTTTGATATACAATCCTCTATCGTCTAGCCGAAGCAGCATGGTTGAATTCCCATTGTTTCTGCGGCTTCTGGCTAACGGTATCTCTTGCCAATTATGATTTGCACTAAAGAGCACATCATCAAAATCACACTCGTCAAATGCTCCCCGCTCAATAACTTCTTTGAACCAATCCCCAATGTTCGTTATTTGTCCATATACCGCCGGATGGCCTTCTATATAGTTTCCTTCATCGACTGCCCTGAGATCGTCAATGCCAAAACTTCTTACTACCGGCTCCTCTTTTATCGGCAAATTCTTTTTAGCCATTTCCATTTCCCCCTTGTGTGTTTATTTGCGGTGACTTTGCCCGCTGCATTTGGTATTCATTAGCGTAAGATACATCAATATAATTTAAACTCATCGTCCGTCGACTACCGCTCCCGTCTGATAGTGGAGGATAACCTAGGATTGCTAACTTTTGATCATCCGTTAACAATCCTTGCTCCCCGACTGTCTTTAATAGATTTAACTTTGATGACGTGCTGAGATACATCATATCTTTTTGATAGAAGATTATTTCATTGCCAACATCTAACTCGCGTTGAGTAAAGACCGTTTTTGAAAACGCTTGTCCTAGACCTATTAATATTGGCTCTAAGGTCTTTTCATAAAATGCCTGGTATTGATCATCTGTGTAATCACCTGAAAGGATCGGCATTGAAACCCCGTACCAATTTAGAACTTTGTTTTGTAAAAATTCCATGGTGTCTTTGTCAAGCAGCTTTGGGCTGATATCCACGGGAATAAATTCCCCTTTTAAATCCAGTGGTAAGATACTTGTATCCCCAGCTGCGATGGCCGTTTCAAATCTAGCACGCTCTGCTTGCTGCTTTTCATCGTCAAGCATGGTATTAATTTTAAGGATTCCACGAACGGATAGACTGGTTTTGATTGCCTTTCCAACTCCTTGGAGCACTGTATCATTAATATCCAAGACTTTAAGTAACGCCGCATTGTCTGGCTGACCGTTAAGCCCACCGCCCATAATGTCATTCAAAGAGAATTTTTTTCGCAAATGAATAACATCAGAGTATGCTAACGTAAAGGATTGACCATTGGCAAAATACATTTCAACATAGAGTTTTCCGGTTGTATCCTGCAGGAACGTGACAAGAGTAGGGTTCAGTGGGTAAAATCCTGTGTAATATCTTGATGTATTTCCTCTGGAATCCGTTTGAACTTCGTAGGTCGGGTAAATGAAGCAGTTATAATTCATAAACAACTGCCAGATAATCTTTTCTATAAAGTCCCTGGTTGTCATTAGCTCATTGGGTGCAAATTTAAAGAGTCTATTAAGACTGCCTTTTGGAACGTGCTGCATTCCGTCGTTACTGGTGAATATATGTCGCGGCTGAAGCTTACTGCATTCCGTGGCGATCACTTCGATACACATCTGAACGATGTCTGATGCATAGATGTTGTTCCCAAACTGGCTGAAGATTGGACTTAAGCCGCCGAGGAATTTAGCATATTGCATTTGTCTCCTGGCATCTTTCGAGAATACACTTTTTACAATATCCATTAATGCCACCTTATCACCTCACAATCTCCATAATAATTTTTTGGTTCTAGCTGTTTGCCACAAGTCTCATGTACTCAGTCCTATACTGCATTAAAACGGCATGACCGATAATCATAGTTACGGTTCCGTCAATTCTGTTTTCTGGTTTCCCTTGTACCTTGACTGGCATAATTAAACCCCTCTTGTCCATATCAAATGCTGTGTTTCCAAGACACCATTTGTCGATGGGGTTTGCTCCATAATTAATTAGCTTACTAGTCAAATCTGCTTCCAGTAATTTCATGGGCGTTGACATGACCTCTCGTTTCTGGGGTATTCGTTCCATATCAAAGCCAGTGTCTTCCATATCTTTAACCCAGTATTTAGCGAGAGCGTTATCGTAGCCGATTTTATAAGGCTTAATACCCAGTTGTTTTACCAAGTGTATGAACCAATTTGTTACATAGCTAAAGTCGTTGTCATTGCCTGGGCAAATCTCTATGAAACCTTGTCTTGCCCATTCTAAATAATCCACACCATCTGGACTTTTCTCGAGCTTACTTTCCGGTATGAAGTATCTCTGAAGCATATATTTTGTATTGTCATTTTGACGCATGACTGTCATCCTTGCCGATAGCAGGTCTGTTGTTTCTGCAAGGTCAACTGAGCCAATACCGAAACATCCGCGTAATATTTCCGAGTCAAAGGTAGCATCATTCGTTAGCTCTGCATCAGTGAGCCATGCGGCAGCATTATTTTGTTTGATATTAAAATCTTTGGCTAAAACAAAAGCGCGGGTTGATTTGCTTGTTCTTGCTTCATCAACCATGCGCCTTAGAAAACTCCACTTTTTAATTACCCCAAGCCCTGGATTGCTTTTTACCCAAGTCTTCTCGTTCTGCCAAATCTCCGCTTCACCGTCCTGAGTATAAATCCAGATGAGCCAGCGTGGTCGTTCGAGTTGTCCGTTTAACACTTGCCGTGCTTCAGATATCCTGTGGTCAAGGTAGCCATCATTGGTAAACCCTTCTGTTGTAAGTTCAAAATATAAAGGTTCATCCTGAGTTGATAGTGCTTGTCTGATCGGCATAATCGATGTGTCATCCTTAAGTTCATGTACCTCGTCGAAGGAACCGATCCCGATGTTTCTGCCTTCTTTTGCTCCTGTTTTAGAGGATATCTTTCGAATGTTCCCTTTGTTCTTATAAGAAAATTTACCAGTATGCTTAGGCTTTTGTGGATTACCAAAGAAGATCCCTTTGATATTCTTGCGAGTTACTTTACTTAAGGCAGTACTTTCCTCTCGCATAGCATTGATGGCTTGAAACATAAGATCCGCTTGCTCATAGTCATTACTTGAACATAAGATTTTGATTCCCATTGGCCCGCAGAAAAACTCGGCAATATCTATGGCAGCAACTAGAGGGGTTTTGCCATTTTTCCGACCAATGACTAAGAGGACATCCTGATACAGTCTTATCCAACGACCAACCTCTTCATCGTAAATCTTAAAGCTATAAACAGCCTCGATAAATGCCTTTTGAAACAACATTAAAATAAAGGGCTTACCCGCAAATGGGGCTTCATAGTGTTTACATTGGGTCTGAATGAAATGGATTCGCTTGTGAGCATCCTCAAATTCAACTCTAATGTCTGGATTATTAAAGTGAGAGAGCAATATATCGAGCATCTGCATTAGCTCATGACCGATTATGATTTCTTGGCTTTTGCATTTGCCGATATATTCTAGTAGCCAAGAGTGAGTGCCGTTATGTTCTGCGATCATTCAAACTCACTTAATCCATCATCGAGATCAAGGATATTTTTAGAAAGCACCCCATTAAGCGTCTTAATAACCACGGAATAACTATTGATATTTTTAAGGTATTGTTTCGCAGTTTCAATAGGCTTCTGGATATCTGGATGTTGGGGATGGACTTTGATCATGCCTGTTTTAGATATCGCTTCTTTTAGCACCTGATTTTCGGCAAATAAAAAAGCGGCATCTTGTATCAATCCTTCTACAAGACACCGCTTGGGTTCTTCCACATCTCTAAATATCTCATTGAGCTTTACCAGCTCTTTTTCATATATATCTTGTTTTATCATGTTTCCAAAAACCTCCAATGAATTTCAAAATTCTTGCTGTGTATGAAAGTTGCCCCCCTTGCACGGTCCCCTGGCGATGTTTTAGAAACCTTGATGGGGGGGCTATGCTTTATAAGTATCAAACCAATTCTCGATGTACTTCTTCCATTCATCTTTCCTGTATCGCCTATCTTCATCCTGTTCTAACCTTCTCAGGCACTCTTCTTTACTTACATCGCAAAAGATCAGTTCTGCTCCCAAGTCCTCAGCCAGTTTCTCACGCTTATATCGATCAGCATATCCTCCGACCACCCACGCATCATTCCACTTGCCATGCCGCGTCTTGATATTATCTATAAGTAAGTTATGGATGCCAATCACATTGCTAAAGAGATTATTAGGTTTGTCATAAACCTGAAGCAAAGACACTGCGGAGTATAACCTATCAATATCGACAACCAAATCCCCACGATGCATATTTTCCCTGACATATGTACTCTTTCCAGACAACGGAGCACCGAACACTATGTAAACGTTATGCTCTGGTTTGTAACCAAAGCGATTGTGCTCTTTATCATGACAGCCATGGCAGACTATTAAGATGTTCTCTGGGTTAAGACTGATATTATAATCTCTCACGTTCTCTGGAGTTAACTCCTTGATGTGATGTAATATGCAATCAGACGAATTTGCTATTACCATCTTGCACTTTTGACAGACTGGCCCACGCTCTGCAATGATTGCTGCTCGGAACTGCTGCCAGGATTCGTGAGCATAGAAGCTTTTAAGTACTGCATATTTAGCCATGCTAATAACTCCACTTTCTTATCGATAAACAAATAGAACCCACAAGTAAGACACTAAAAATAAAAAAGTGCTAACATAATTGTTAACACTTAAAAATTTAAATCAAACTTACCAGATATTTTCACTTATAAATTTCAATTGATTTTTACATTTATCTACAGAAACATTAACTGAAACCCTAACTCTATCTATACTCTTAGTTTCTCCTCTTTGTAATAGTTCAAGTGGTTTTGATAATGCTGATGAAATTCTTCCTGATCCCAAAAAATCATCTAGCATACATATATGATTTGCTGGATCGTCTGTAGTTAGTAAATTTCTATTCATATTCAATACTTCATATACTTTTTTTAAATAAACCTTGGTTTGTTGATTAGGTTGGTTCTTAGCACCTGCTGTTGTTGACCATCCACAATGAGTTAAAATAACCATTTGTATTTTAGGAATATGCTCATCTGAACCCAAGTATTTTCTGAATTCACTTGATGGTGTTTTTAAAGTTTCAATAAGTAACTGCAATGAATTTACTGATTGTTGATCTGTTCTAACTGGAATAATCAATGCATCCGTTGCATACCAAGCCAATTGAGTACCTCCAGGCAGAAATGGTGAGGTATCTATTAGGCATCTATTAAGGTTATTTCTTTCCAATTCTTTATCTAATTCAGTTCGTAATGAATATATAATGCTTGAAATAACCTGTTCTCTTTGGGGTGACATAAGTGCCTTTGCTTGATTGATTGCTGTAATCAATTGTGATGGTAGCAAGTATAATTCAGCGCTTGAAGGTATGTAAAAAGATTTCTTATTTTTAAAATATTCATTTGTCGCTCCGATAAATAAAGACGCATATGCCGACTTTCCTAGACCTGGTATTAAATATGGTAAGACAACATCCCTTACTGTAACATTTGAATTCGTGTAATACTTATTATCAAAAAAATATGATAAATTTCCTTGTGGACAAGTATCCACTGCTAACATTTCATCCGTCAGGTATGCCAAGTTAAATGATAAAGTTGTCTTCCCAACTCCTCCTCTCAAATTACCAATTGTATACTTATTGAATTTAGGTAATCCTAATAGACTACTTTCACCTTCTGCAATAGCCTCTTGTCGACCCATAATTTTATTTGTATCGTCCATCACCAAAAACCCCCTTAAATATCAATATTTCTTAACTAGATTAACACTTTTTGTTATAATATGCAATACTAATACGATCGATAGTCGTCCCTCACAAGATTAAAATGTAATTGCACAACTGCTCCACCAATAAAAAATATCGCCCCACATTTCATTGTGAAGCGATATATCTGGTTTGAGTTTCTTCTTAAGCATCAATTGCAATATATTGCTTTTTAATCCCATCGATCAACCCATGAAAATCATCAGTATTTGAATCAAGCTCTTCAGTACTATTCCAAAACGCATCCAGTTCTTCTATCATACCAACTATTTTGAGCACATCTCCTTTGGCTTCAGCTTCACCCAAGACTACTTCTTTTTCAAGGATAGTGACAAGCAGTCCGCTCATCATTGCTTGGTAAATCTCCTTATTCATTTTTGGCACCAGCCTTCCTAAAGGCTCCATTACCCTCAAGATTAGCAAGCAAAGTCTTCCTTGTTGCTTTGAACTCATCGCCAATCATCCCAAGTCTGGTTAGCCAAGTCCTGAATGCAAATTTGGGATTCTCTTCTTGGGCTGGTTTGAAAGATGCATGTTTGAGCGTTAAAGCATTTTTGTTAATATGAACAACAAGGTCTATAAAGGCAGCTATCTTGTCTTGATTCAAATCTCCAGTAGGAAGCTTGAAAGTGAGTATTGCTTTTTCAAAGTCAAAAATAGGACCTTTGCATCTCTCTACCCCTACCTCTTGGATTGAGATTTCAAAATTCCCTAAGTTGCTGGTATCCTTTTCTGCTAAGTCTTTTGCAAAATTCTCATCAAGCATGAGTTCTTTCAGGTCAAAGGCTTTAGCAATTAGCTTCTGTTTACTGGAAAGCATATTTACTAAGTTCCTTAAGGTTAATGCGGTATGTTCTCCAAAGGGAATCGCTACTTCTAAGCCATCTATTGGTAGCTCCTCAGGCTTTTCTTGAACTTCAGTTTCAATCTCTAGTTCATGCAATTCTGGGTTTAGAACTGATTCAAGGGTTAGCTCATCTCCTTTCGAATTCTTGATTGAGCCTGCTCGATCAATGATATAGGCTTCATCCTCAGTTTGAATCAGATATGCAAAACTTGGCGCTCCCATGTACTTTGGCTTTACTCCAAAATGTTCCCATAATGCTTTGACGATTTCTTTTCTTTCCATAATGTAAACCCCTCCATCGCTTAATTTGCCGTACACCATTAATCACTCTGTATGCACATTAAATCAAGCGGAATGATGGGTTTTTAGAAAATAAAAATGAGCAAAATTTGGACAATTATACAGCTTCCTGCTCAAATTCAAAATGTCAAATATTCTGCACATAATAATTTAGATATCTAATCTTTTAGATATTTCACGCAAATTATCACGTGATAAAAAATCTCTTATTATTGCTTGATCATTCAAAGGGATACGTTTAAATAAATTGATATCGTTTAATATTAAGATGTTGCAGAAGTGGTTTATGGTCTTTGCCCAGGCACTAGCATTTTCCTGCATATCTTTATCGCAATAGTATTCGTCATAATTCTTTAAACAGGTACATAAATCTTGGGTCTCAATCACACCATTTGAGTGGACAGTTAGACAACAACCAGAATAAATTGACTTAATTATTTCCCAATTATTATGCAAGTATTTATCATTTATTGAGTATTCGAAAATGGTTTCAAACACATCAGAGACCTTTGATATTGATCGAATATTAGGAACATATATCTCCATAAATCTAAGAAAATCTTCAATTGATTTTCTTAATAAAAAATTCATGATATTAATGTCTTTATGAACACTAACATGGATAAGCGACAAAATATTTAAAATTATATCATTATAATAATTACTATTTTTTAAGTACTTTTTCCATATAATAAGAATCCAAAGAATTTTATGTATCTTTTTCAATTCAATGATATACTCCTGGCTCAATTCAAGATTATACATTTCTCTCAAGTATATCATTAGGTTGGAAAAGTCCTCCCTGATAGGCTTCATATAGTCTTCAGTTGGAGTTAACATATTTTATCATCTCACACTTAAAGTTTTATAGATTTGATTACATCTGACCAAGTTAAATCATCTTGCTTCCCGTCTATCACCGATATTATGAACCCGTATAATTCATTGAGATGTTCTTTAATATTTATATATTCATCATCCGCAAGGAAAAATTTTATTGTTCTCCCGATCATTAGTGGCCTGGATTTTTTTATATAATCAGCAAACAAGATTCCAAACTTTTTTTCCAAAAAATTTGCCACATCACCATTCCTTTTAAATAGCTTTTTCGAGCTAAGGAGTTCAGCCAAGATTCCAATAAACACAACCATATACTCATTAACACTTTTATTTGTTGTTTCTCCATCTTTCAATTTCACAAATAATTCATCGACTTTTTCTAATAACCCGTCTAGATCCTTTTTCATGCACTCACCCCCTGTTCGATTTTTTCAAGGAACTCTCTTGTAAGATTAACTATATCTGATTTAAATGTACCACCAATATCGTATAGGAACTCATGTTTTTCCGCATACCTTGGAACAGAGCTGGATTGTTGTATGTAATTTTCGAAAGCTGAAAACATATTCATATCCTTAATTTTATCTTTACAGTCTTGGTAATATTGATAGTTTTGTACCAATGTGAATATTATACCTAAACACTCAACTTTATTTGCCGCTGTTCGATTATGTCTTTGGATTATGCGCTTAAACAGATCAATACCTATGCTCGAAAGATAATCAGGCTTTACAGGCATGAGATAATAATTAGCTACTTGCAAAGCTGATGAGGTATAAACAGAATGTGTAGGTGGACAATCGATAAAAATAAAATCATATATTTGAGACAATTTATATTTTTGTATATAGTTTGAAAGGGTATTAACGACTGCCGGATCTCCTCCAAAAGATATGCTGGTAAGCGCCAAATTTCCCGCCATCAAATCCAGCTTGTCGTTCACGTTAAAAATAAGGGTATCTGGACTTAAATCAAGTTCCTCTGTTTCTTCTCCTGAAACGACACTAAAACTATCTACAGAATTTTCGTAAATGGAATTTACAGTCCGTTTTTCTTTTAATAGAGAAGTAAATGTGTTTTCCTTAATAAGGTATTGAGTAGCGTTTGCCTGAGGATCGAAATCAATTATTAAAACCTTTTTGTCAAACTCACGAGATAAACAGTCTGATAAATTAACACAAAGCGTTGTTTTTCCGACTCCACCCTTCATATTCATAAAGGATATAATATTTTTCTTATTATCCATGGCTTGCACCCCTCCGATAATATGTTATTTCAACATAAAAATGGATTATCCTTTAAATTCAAGGTAGGCAGTGCAAATAATTGAACAATTCTCAAAAAAAATAGCACCCTCTAATTATAGAAGTTGGCAATGGCTTTATAGCCGATATCAGTACACATTGATATGATTTTTATGGGTACATCTTGCTAACCCGCACTATTTATACAATGTGGTTAGAACATTACCTTTCACCTTTCTATTAACTATTAATAACATCTTGGTAAGTCATTTTATCTTCACCCCTTAAAACAAAAACATCGGCATCACTGCCGACTTTATCAATATATCGTACGTATTCAATAAACCATTCATGAACCCGACACATAAGTTGATTGGCTGAATTTCTACTGGCCACAGCGACTTCCATATGGCATAATAGAACCATGAGTAAATATGATCAGAAAAACCTACCCAC
>Ga0209639_1000625_pt1 | contig 46022 bp, 28 predicted proteins | sample EPASupsiteHSE605_FD_187268 | JGI IMG/M metagenome (GOLD analysis project Ga0209639, IMG submission 187268) | Bioremediated contaminated groundwater from EPA Superfund site, New Mexico - Sample HSE6-05 (SPAdes) (version 2) | ecosystem: Environmental > Aquatic > Deep subsurface > Groundwater >... | reverse complement strand
CAAAAGAAAGAGTTTTGTTCGCAATAGCAACAGTAAGACAAATAGCTATAAAGAAAAATGCTATGAAAACAATACATTTCCTAGATGCTGTATCTGCAAATCTAACAAAACTCTCTTAATAAATAGATATTAAATGTGTTTTCTACAGTATTAGACCTTCAACAGTCGTCATAATTGCACCACAATACGGGCATTTTTTAGGCTCTTGTAGAGCTCTAAAACAATCAACGCAAATAGAAGCATGATTGCAAGGATGGAATAATACCTGAATATAATTCTTCTTGCAAATAATGCAGGCACCAGATATATACTCATCTTTCTTTTTGGGGCCTATTAATATCTCGGAACACTCCGTTTCCGATTCTGTGCTTGAATCTGAGATATAAACAATGTTATTATCACCCATAAAAAATGAAAAACAACACGATTTTATGGCTTAGGAATGTTATCAAGTGATACTGCAGCATCATTATTAGGTAAAATCGAATAAAATGCTTTTTGGTCGGTAAAATAAGAGTATATTGACGAACCAATGATGATCAGGACTATGAATACCAAAGCAAAAAGAAACATTTTTTGAGTCATTGAGACCTCTGCATTCTGTTTCTTTTCTTCGTCTGTATCATAATTCATATCCCTTGGAAGAACACATATGGACCCTTTTGCATTCCACCTGCATGGTGAATTACATTTTGACTCGGTTTTCGACATTTGGCACATCTCATGCGAGCAAGTTGTCTTATTATAAATCCAATCACCCTCAGGACAGTCCAACCCGATGGGTCCTTCAGGAGTGCCATCTCGACATTGATTTAGACCAATACAATAACCACAAACCGTTCCCTCAAAACCAGGAGCTACAATGCAAATCGGACATCCATCTGCTCGGTAATTGGATCTGCATTTCTCTTTGGAAGCCGAAATACACGAGCCTAGAAGTAGGAAAAACATTGTATATTTGAATCGTTTTTGACGTCAAACAGTCGGTTTTTCTCGTTATTATCAAAATGACTCGGACTTTTACTTTTCAAGCAGGTGCTAAACCTGTATTATCCCAAAATCGATTCCGAGATGAGTTTGATGGGGAAAATGTAGCATGTCATATCAGCGTTGATCCTCGGCTTGTTCGTGGTTCGAATTATGCCCGACATAAAACAAAATCCGATAACGTTGAACCAATTCGCTACAAACCTAAACCAATTCCTAAGTTTGTTGAAAGATCTGAGAAATTGCATAATGAAGAAGAAGAAGCTGAGGATTTATTGAATAAAGAACCAGAGTGGGTTGAGATTAAAGAGCGCCCGGTAGAAGATGATATAGCAACGGCAACAGAGACTTTTATTGAAAGGCCTCCGACCCCCTTGTTTGTTGAAGAGGAGAAAGGTGTTGACATTGAGACTCAAGTGGGGGCTAATGATCTATTTGATTTCGACAAAGAAGTTAGACCGATAATGAAGGTGATTGTTCAACACACCCTTTTGCGTGCCCTTGCTGAAGTTCACGAAGAGGTAGAAATAGAAAATATATCTAAACACAGAGATAGATTTGAAGTTGAAAGAAATACTGTGCTAGCAGAGCTTCAAAGACTCGAAGCGAAAACACAACGCAGTTATGATGAGGTAAAGAGAAGGAATGCTCAAAGAAAAGAGTTCAAAGATGAAGTCAAGAAACTCAATCAGAAAATTGCTCGTCATGGATTTTCTGAATACTATGCCACTGATATGATATTGAATGCAATGGATGTTCTTGAAGAGAAGGGGGTATTTTATGATGAAGTTGAAAAGGAAGTTAGTCAAGTGTTCCTCCCATGGCTCTCGACAGAGCTCACATCTGCAATATCATGTAAACAAGATATGGAGACACTTCAATCCAAGACAAAGGAATTTAGTGTTAATATTGCGAAGAAAGCACAGACAGAGACAAAGGAGATCAAAACTGAGGCGAAAAAGGCCCAAAATGATCGAGAAATGCATGCATTAAGAGTGATGCTAATGGAAGACAGAGCTGGTGAGAGTATTAGGAGAGCTTTAGATGCATATGAAAAAAAGAAACAAGCCCAAAATGCCCAAAAGAAAAAAGATAACAAAAATGATGATGGAAATAATGACTCAGATGACGAGTAAAGAGTATAGTGTTCAACATTAGTTGGAAATGCATGTATTAGAGCATGTATCACACTCACTTGACCTTTATGAAAACAATAAGCAGGAAATATTGGAAACATATCCTTTCATTCTTCCAGAATTATTCGAATTACAATCAATAGAATCGGGAGATGGGTTTTTAATACAATATGGAAGAATATCAGATGAATTTAGCATTAGAGATTCTGCTAGAATTCTTGGAATGTGCAAAAGGGAGAGCATCGTTGATTTTGGCTTGTCTTATTTAGAAGCAATGAAACTTTTTTGTTTGATTGAATCAAAGATAAGATTTTCCATTTGGCCACAAGGGATAAAAGCACCGCATCATTTTTCAAAATTGCTTAATAATAATAGAACCTCTGAAATCATGGATAAAACCATGATCAAGTGTATTTTATCAATTGTTGCTGACCCAAAAGGGCTTAATCTCCGAAACATTGCTACCCATGGATTTTCTACTTGTTCAAGGCTTTCATTGCCTCTACTTAAAGGCATAAAAGAACTTATTGAGCCAGTACTTCCAGAGTACAATCCTCCACAATTCGATTTCATTGAGGAGATCTCATTGTTTAAGTTCCATGAACCAAAATTGGGATTGCCAGATTCACTTATAGGATATGAAGGGGCGAAAACTACACGATTCCCTCTTCTCGATGAACAAAGGGATTGTGTTTTAAAGATGGCATATGATTTGTATAATTCGGATGATTACATTTGCGCTCTTCTTCTTTTGTTTCCGATTTTCGAACACTCTTTAAGGAGAGCTGCTGTTTGCCAAATGAAACTTGACAATGAAAGGCTTTGTGCATCATCAGAAGAGCATTTTTATTCAGTGAAAGAATGTTGCGAAGCACTTCCACCATTTATGTCGAACATGATTAATGATTTATTATTCCATCCTGATGGACCAAGAATTAGGGATAGACTGATGCATGGAGGTATAACATCTATTCCAAAGGAGTTTGCATTTTGCATTTTTGTATTATTTGAAAGATGTTGTTTATACTATGATGATCCAACACTGTGTTTCCAGTGGGGATTCGCATTTCATCCTGTCAGAGTTTTAGAGTACAAACTGTATATGTGTTGTGGAATAGACAATATTGACTTATTGCCTATTTATAATTCCCGGTTTTTTATCAGACTGACAGAATGTTTAATCAGTGGATATGAAGCCAAAGATTTAACATTTAAGGATCCAACAATCAACGCATTCATCAGAGGCCCTTTTCAGAAACTTCTCTCTACTTGTGTAATCATGTTTATACCACAAGACCCTAAAGAATCATCAATAACACATCTTCTTGGATTGGCTTCAGCCCCATCAAAATATGCCTCTCTTGGAGACAGCGAAAGGCTAAAACTCACACTTATTGAGAGATTGACAATGATTCAAAAATACTTGATCTTTGTCGAAAAAGGAAAAAAGCTTGGATTTGAAGATATATACGAAATGTTTACTGGTGGAGAAATACTTGGAGAATCAAGGTTGTTTTTAACCAGGTATTTATCTAAGGAGGGTATTTGAGTGTCTATGTTCGATTATTTTTAAAAAAAATGAAAAGGAGTTGCATTGTTTTTATGTTTTTTGCTGTATTAACGATGGTATTTTTAATGATCACTGCAATTTATTCTCATTTTAAAGGCTTTTCATATATTGGGACAGTTGTAGGTGCATTAAAATATGAGACAAGAATAATTCGAGTAATTTATAAGAAAATTAAGGCTCATTTGCTCAATATATGGCGTATTATTGATGAAAAGAATATTTATTATTTTTTGAAAACAAACACACTATGGTCTGGTAAAGTTACTCGATTGAAAAAGGGATCTTATGTGTTTTTCCAAAATATGTTCTACATGGCCTTTAGCATTGTTAAAGTATGCATATATTTCATAAGAGCTATTATGTTTCTCTTTTTTTCTGTGATAAAAACTGTTCAACATTACATATTTCATGTTTTTATTAGTCTATGTAATTTGCTTACCAAGCGATTTGTTTCATATATGAAGATTATAGCGAAGCTCTATCGATATTCCACCTTTATTCTTAACTGGGTCATAATGCGGACACATGCCCTCTTCGACAGTTTTGAGAAGGGAAAAGAACTAATAGTATTTGATGTTTAACAAATTTCACAATTTGATGCTCCAAATCTTATTCATGATATTCACAATATCTTGATTATTATCCTGATACTTTTTGAATGCAAATCCATACCACATTGATGCAATAAACAAGGATTCTGGAACATGTATACCTTCTGCAAACTCATCCCCCGCCCACTCATACATTTCGCCCGAATCCATATCCATTTTCAGTATTGTTGAGGCTCTTTCCGCCCAATCTCTATCATTATGAACAACACTAATATGTAAAAGAGCCAAAGGATCTGTCATGCAACTTGATAGATAATAAGATCCTGTTTCGACATCTCTTTCAGTTCCGACTCCATGAAAATACATTATACCTGTCATTAAAGAGCAAGTTTTGCACCCTCTTTTCGATCCTTTTTCGAATAACTTCAGTGCTAACTGATGATCACCGATAAGATATGAAATAAACCCACATGGTGCAAAGTCAATTTTTCTGGTATTCTTTATCCTACTCTGCCATATTTGGCTTTCGGTGATTCCTTTTGGACTTTTCAGAGATAGAGAATTCAAAGCCATTAAACATATATTCAAATTTCTTTCATTAATATCTCTAGACGCAAAGTCGAATGCAATCATTAGTAATCTATTCTTATTAGAAGATGGATAAAATGATTTGGATGTGCTCGAAGGATCATAAGTATTTGAATGAGGATAATCATATTGAGAATACGATACAGAAATATTTCGCTGGATAATATCCTGAGTATTGTCAATATGACCAAACTTATCAGCAAACTCAAGAGAATGGGTAACCGAAGAGAATGGAGGCAGAGAAAAATCATTCTTGAGATTGGCTTTCATATATTCCGAAAAAGTAAATTCCTTAATTGGATTAATTCCAAAAGACTTAATAACATGTGATAATTTCATATCATACTTTGATTTAATGTTAGATAGCTTTGGAGAGTCTAGTAAAATCAAAGCCGGCTTTATTGATTGGGAATCACCATAATAGATACATTGTTGATACATTTTAAGAGATGCTTCATGTTCTCCTTGCATTTCCAATAATTCTGCACATTGTTTTGCAGATAATACAGATGATGTTATCCTATAATGCTTCAAATAATAGTATAATGATTTAATATTATCACCTTGCATTCGGTAAAGATAGCCAATATTTCGAATAGAATCTATTGAGCCACACATCATCGCCCTCTTGAACCATTTAAGCGAATTATCAAAGAAACTCGAATTCTTTTTGTATGATAGAGATGGATACTCTTGATAAAGCATTCCAATAGCATTCATTGCATGCAAAGATTTCATAGTGGCCGCAATTTTATAAAATTTAAGAGCAGACTGAGGATCATTATACTTTTGAGCCAATAAACCAAAAAACAATGGAATGTCTTTTGAAGATTCGTTTACAAATCGGGTAAGAATGGAAATAGTAGACTCCAGTGATCTTCTATATTGAAGGTTTTCCCCAATATAAAACATAAAAACGTAATCCAAATAAAATTGATTTCCTCCGACCTTCTTTTCTCCCATTGGCGATAAATTATCATTATGTTTGTCGTTTAATATTTGAGAATTGTAATCAGTGCTGTGTCCATGGAGAATCCAGTCTTCGGATGGTGTCACCAACATTAGTCCCTACTTTATATTTATTCAAAAAATTGTCCAGGTCTGATCTTTTTTTAGATATCTCAAAGATGATGGTGTGAGTGTGGTATCAGATTGCTCTTTTCAAGGTATTAATTCTCAAATCTCTCTCTCTTCTTGCATTCATCTATTCATCCTTCACCAATTGCTCATACATGTTTGTTTTATTCATTTCATGAAAAATGATTAACCCATAATAGTGTTTCAAATAATATTTATGATTTTTCCCAAAGAAACTAATATTTTTGCGATCATCTCTTAATGGATTTAAATCCAATAAGCTTGCGGGACCATTTTGGGATCTCCTAATGTTGAAATAATTATATTATTGAGCAATATTTTACAAAGTCTTAACTGATGTCAACAACTCTTCATACTACACTACCAGTTAATCTTACCCAATGGACCCCCTATTTCCGTAAAACATATCAGTATATTGAGGATGTACTTCCCACCATTACATACGGCGTTAACAAGTACCACGCGATTTGTCGCGAATTAGTTAAATTTCGCAGGAAATTATTTGCAAGAGAGTCTACCGATTTGAATTTACGCGATGTTTCATTATTATTCCAGTTTACAAAATCATGTGCGGGGTTAATTAGTTTAGTGATGAAGTATCAACCAAGAACTTGGCTTGAAGAGCTTAAATATAGTGGTTTATCTGGGCAATACAATGAAATGGCGTCATTGTGGGGGACTTTTAATAGTATTTCTTCATCTCTTTTTATTAATTCTTTTGAAGAGATAAATGTTTTAGCATTCGCTCATCACAAAGATTTAATATCGTTAAAGAATACTATAAGTGAGAAAATTAAGAGTTCAAACCCAAAAATATCTTCATTTTTAATGAAATTTGTTGATCAGATCAATCTTATAGTGTCAATACCAAATTGCAATGATATCATATGCAAATTAGTTTTGAATCATTCTCAATTCAGGATTATTGAGTCGATAGGAAAAGGAGCTTGCGCTGTGGTCTATAAAGCATCAATGATTGACACAGGAGATATTGTTGCTGTAAAGGAGCTTAATACAGTACAACTCACAAAAAGAAGAGTATTATCTCTGAAGAGGGAACTTAATTCTTATGTTCAGCTTAGTCATCCAAACTTGCTTAAGTTTGTTGGAGTTACTGTAACGCCTCCTTTTTGTTTGGTTACACAGTATTTACCTAGTGGGTCATTATATGATTTTTTGGCAAAATCACCAGAAAAATTGTCAATGACGCAAAGAATGAAAATTGCGATTGGTATATCAAGAGGAATTGAGTATTTAGATGTTATGAGAACACTTCATCGTGATATCAAATCCCAAAATGTACTTCTTACCGAAAAACATGAGGCTGTTATATGTGATTTTGGGTTAACAAGAGTAATTAGTTCTCAAATGACAGCAGAAATTGGTACAATTCAGTATATGGCACCGGAATTGATAGGGAAAATTGGAGGAGTTTATAATACATCTGTTGATGTCTACGCGTTTGGAATTGTATTATGGGAGTTATTATTTGGTAAACTGCCATATTATGGAATGCTCTTTTGTCAAATCGCAGTCCTTGTTATGAATAATAAATTACGCCCTGAAATCCCCACCGGGAATAATGGCAAAATCGGAGAATTAATGGGGCATTGTTGGAATCATGACCCAAAAAAGAGACCAAAAATATCATATCTTAGAGAAAAACTGGAGTCATGCGAATATGTGTATGAGGGAACTGATATTAATGAGTTAAAAGATTGGATAGCTCAAACACGAGATGCTCATACTGAAATCCTTCAAGAAGCAATTAGACAGTCTGAAGAATCTGAATCTCAGTTTCTGGCCAAAGTTCGAGATTTAAATCCATTAGATCCAATAGCAATCCCTCTACTTACACAAATTCTTAACAATGATTTACCAATTTACGTTGAGTTTTTTGAAAGCATATTTAAACTTGTCACTCAAACTATATCACTAGAAGTTCAATCAATAGCTGGTTGTATTCTGAAGTTGCTACTCTTAAGAGACTCTTTGTTTTCCATAATCAATTCTGATGAGATAATGAAACGGATTATTCTGATTGAAAAATCTTCTCCTACTTTAGCTTTAGAAGCGGTTAAATGCGTAGCTGATCGATTAGAAAACCCAATTATGATCATTACTGATATATCAATGCTTCCTCAATCGCATATCATGATTGATATTCTAGAATCTGTAATCCAAGCGAATTATATGAGAATTAATCCCGAAGATCTTATGTTTCTTTTTGATGTTTTATATGAGCATTTTTCGATATCTGTATTCGGATACCTTTTATCTCTCTATGGTACGAAGCCTGTTTTTTTTACATTAGCATGCTCATCCCTTCTCCATCTAAGTATATTTATTAAAGAGATGTCAAAATCTCTTTTATCCGATAATAATAATGAAATAACTTCAATATTTGAGATTCAAATCGAAGAAAATGAATTGTCGCTTCTCCAACAGAATTTAGAGAACATTTCCAATGCTTTGATTACCCCACTGTCATCAAGAGATAGCATTTCATACGAAGAAGCAAGATATATTATAGATAAAATAATTCCCCATTGTGGTGACCCAGTTTTGATTATCCTATATTCTCTTTGTTCTGAGGTCGAGAGACTGAGACCTGAATTATCTAAATACGATATATGGACAACAATCATCCGTGCTCTTGATAATGGTGGACAAGAGTCTGATTATGCCCTGAGACTTATTATTCAAATTCCTCCATGTGATTATCAGGATTTAGTACATAAATTATGGAGTCTTTTGGTTAAAGAGTATTCAAAGGTACAAAACACAATGTCTTCAAAAGCCATTTCCATAATGTTTGAACAAGATATTGATTTAGATTTTACCGAGCTTTCAAAAATCATTAATAGATCATTTGAGGAAAGCATCGAACTATCTGTTAATTTGTGCTTATCAATGAAAGCACATCAATTCATTAAACTGACATCATATGGCTTTTGGGATGTTATTGTCGGTATTCTCATTAAAAAAGACTCCAAACAGTGCTCATTATTGGGTATTTTTATATCCAAACTAATGGAAAATGATGAGCCTATACCAATATCTCCCGATTTTGTTGCCGCTAGTTTAAACTTTATATATGAACAATCGATTGATTTTTCTACCTCACTAATATTCATTAAGATTATTACTAATCTTTGTAAAGACACAAAATACCTGGCATTTGTAGCCAAAAGGAATATATACCAATATCTTCAGCAACTGCCATGGAGGTATCCAAATGAACCCTTAATCAAAGATGTTTTGGTCGGATTCCTCTCAGTTGTTCAATGATCACTTTGTAACTAATAAAAAATAATTTAAACATTTTCCTGAATGTTATCTCATATCATGATAGTTTCATGGGAAAACATGTATCCTATTGAACAATATTCAAAAACTCGTTTTCTTAATATTTTATTTTGGCAATACAATTTTCACGGGAAAACATTTTTTCTTTGTTATAAATGATTTATACATCTCAGTATTGTTATTATCAACCAGGGAATCTCCATCTTGATGAGTGCCAGTTCATTGGATGTAGTAGTGATTATGGAGGGGGATTGCGTGTTAGTAATTCTGGTTTGATTCTTCTTCTTAGTTTTTGTCTTTTTGATTCTTGTAGTTCTTCATCTCATGGAGGAGGGCTAGCGATTGATTATTCCGAATCAGCGAAGATGATTGGCAATTCTTTTTTGAACTGTGGAGGTCTTTATACTAATGGCTATTTCTGTGATGGAGGTGTTAAGGACTTATTATTGATTGAAATGAACCAAACTACTGATTATTGTCCGAAATTAGCTGGAACACCCTCATATTTGAGTGGAACCAATCATGCTAATTGTAATAACAATAACCACTCATTTTCCAATTCCAACATGAGGACTGCAGGTGCTTTTTACGGATCAGGGAGTTCTGAAACAGTGTGCCGATATTGTTTAGTATTTAAATCAAATGGCCCATCATTCTTTGGTGTTCGAGATCGATACTCTAACATCATAAATGTCTTTGAACGTATAAATTTGATTAATAACAGTGCATCTATAGGATGGATCGAGCTTCATCACTCTACAATATATCCCAAATTTCTCAAATGTTGTTTTCTTCACAATACGGGTACTGGAGTATATCAAGTCACTTCAACCACAGGGGGATGTCCTTCATTTCATCAGTGCTATTTTTCTATTCCTTACAATCCAATAGATCACTCAATCATTTCAAACGAAGATAACACATTCTCTATTTCTGAATGCCCAGTGGAGTATGTTGAAACTAGATCAGTGTTAGCTAATAGAAGATTTTTTCCGATTATTTTTTTTGAACTCTTGAATATGATCCCTTAATAATATTAAAGACATCAAAAAGGGGATTGTTAACCCAATAATAAGTGTTTATTCACAATGAAACCCTGATTTTTATCAAATGATTTAAAAAATGTAAAAACCTGAATAACTTTGTTATAAATGATTTATACATCTCAGTATTGTTATTATCAACCAGGGAATCTCCATCTTGATGAGTGCCAGTTCATTGGATGTAGTAGTGATTATGGAGGGGGATTGCGTGTTAGTAATTCTGGTTTGATTCTTCTTCTTAGTTTTTGTCTTTTTGATTCTTGTAGTTCTTCATCTCATGGAGGAGGGCTAGCGATTGATTATTCCGAATCAGCGAAGATGATTGGCAATTCTTTTTTGAACTGTGGAGGTCTTTATTCAATTGGTTATTTTTGTGATGGAGGTGTTAAAGATTTGTTATTGATTGAAATGAACCAAACTACTGATTATTGTCCGAAATTAGCCGGATCTTCATCATATTTGAGTGGAACCAATCATGCTAATTGTAATGACAACAATCACTCATATTCAAACTCAAATCAACACTGTTCGGGTGCTTTTTACGGATCAGGGAGTTCTGAAACAGTGTGCCGATATTGTTTAATATTTAAGTCAACTGGTCCCTCTTTCTTTGGTGTCCGAGATCGGTATTCTGATATTACAAATGTCTTTGAAAGTATTAATTTCATTAATAACAGTGCATCTATAGGATGGATCGAGCTTCATCACTCTACAATATATCCCAAATTTCTCAAATGTTGTTTTCTTCACAATACCGGTACTGGAGTATATAGAGTCACATCAACTACAGGGGGATATCCTTCATTTAATCAGTGTTATTTTTCTATTCCTTACAATCCAATAGATCACTCAATCATTTCCAAAGAAGATAACACATTCTCTGTCTCCAAATGTCCTGTTCAGTATGTTGAAACCAAGTTATTATCATCACATCGAAATGGAATTCTCATACATTGGGTCATTTTTTTGGTGGTCTAAATATGCAAAGGTAGTTTCTTTTAATAGGTGATAGCTGATGAATTATTTATTTCTTAAAAAAACAACATAATCTGCAGAGTGCTTCATGGATGATAATCAGACCTTGGGATTAAAAAAACTATATTCATCAAGTAATTTGGGATATAAAGAGTTAATAAACAGTTTTGAAAGACTTTGTCGAGATGAAGAACTGATTAAATCCAGGTTTATTGAGTATAATCAACAATTGGAAGTTTTAAATCAAAGAAAACGCAATTATCTAAGTGTTTTGTCTCAAAATATATATGAATATTGCGAAGAAGGGATAATATCGAGAATTGAAGATGAAGTTTATAGATTGGATTTACTATCAAGGCAGAACCCTTTGATATTCATCAAAAAACTCATCAAAAAGGAAAAGAAATATCTTAAAAAACTTATTTATGGTTTAGAAATCCGGAAAAGAGAAATTAATAATTCCTGTTTCAATTTATCTACAAATATCAAAGATGGATCATCATTATATGATATATTTGATGATGATTTTGGACAAACCTTTCAAAATGATATAGAATATGAAGAATATACTCGTCTTTTAATTAATAGAAAGCTCCAGATTCAGAAACTCAAAGAAACCAACATGGAAATGGAGAACAAGAATACATCTTTGAGGAATTTAAAAGAACAGGAATTTGTCAAAGCAGAAGAGAAGATTAACAGAATGCAGCAACTGATTACTCAGACTTCAATGATTTCCAAAGAATGTGAATTGGCTGCTATAACTCTTCAAAATGATCACAAAGTTCATTTAGATCTCGTTTTAAGACGCTCTGAGATCGAAAGGGGCAATTTTACAGCATCTAGAGATAAGTTCTATTCAAATAAGTATATTCAAGATATGCAGAAAGCCAAAGCAAAAATCGAAACTATGAAAATTGAGCTTGATTCAAAGAGAGTTTCAATTGATGAAAAAGTCTCAAACTTAGAGAGATTGCAAATTTATGTCCAGAGAATGGAGAAAAAAGCACAAAATGAAGAAAAGAGAATAGATGGTATTGAACAACAAATGATACAGTCTGGATCCAAGTTCGAAACATCCGTGAATAAATCAAACAAAGAACTCAAAGCCCTCAGCCAAGCTTCTTTTAGGAAATCGAGATCATCTTTAAGCTCTTCTCAGTTCGGATCACATATTATGTTTGTATTAGATGAAGGTGAATAAAATTCTAAACGTTCGCAATTTTTATGGAAACAAAAGATGATTTTTCTGAACTAATTCCCATATGGGATAGATTTGGTTTAAACGAAAAAGAAATTATGGAGGAAAAAGAGATTTATTTTGAAAAAATAGACACAATAAAGCAAAGTTATTTGGAAAAAACCAAAGATTTGAGAGATAAGCTTATTAAAGAATGTCAATTGATTAAGGAAGGTATTGAAAAAAGCGTTATGTCTCTACAATTGCCAAATACTGAAATACAAGCATTTAGAAATATTGATAGTATCAAGCCTCTTATAGAAAAACATAGAATGTATCATGATTTTTATGAAAAATTCAGACCCATTGTAATTGAACAAGAAAGTAAGATCAATTTATTGCTTAAATCAATAATTGATTTATCAAATGAACTTGAATATGATTCCAATGAGTTCAACTTGGATATTAATGGCTATGATGTGTCTCCATCCAGATTATCAAAGCTCGAATCAATACTTAAACAGTTGCTTACCCATAAAAATGATAGATTAGAAATGCATTCAACTCTTTCTACACAAATTACAGAATGTTTAAACACCCTGGGGATGAAGGCATCGCAAAAGATCGAGAGTCTTTTAGTTACTCCTTGTCCATCTGAGAACCACCTTTCGATTCTTCAAGAATATCATGAAGAACTTCTATTGTTGAAACAAGAAAGAAAAGATCACATTGCAAAACTAATATTTGAAATTGAATGTCTCAGAGAAGTGATAGGAATCAATGAATCCTATAAAGAACAATTAGCTCTTGGTAATCATATATTATCACAAGAGTTGATTCATAAGCTGGAAATTGTTTTAGATCAACTTCATCAAAAGAAATTGGAAATGCTTCCTGACATTATTGAGAAATGCAAAGCAGAAATAATTTCAATTTGCGGCGAATTAAAATGTTCCGAGGAAGAAATATCTGAGAATATTGGGTATCACCATTCAAATGAATTGGAGTATTTTGATCATTTGCAAAAAATTAAGATTCAACTGCGCCATGTATTAATTGATTCAAAAGATATACTGTCTTTGATTAAAAAGAGGGAAGATACCATTCATGAATATAATACCATTTCAACTATGGAGAAGATAGACAAAAATGGACAATTAGCAGCAGATAAGATACGGAGAAGATACAAATTTGCCCTCCCCAGGACAGAAAAGAAACTATGTTTGTTACTTGTTGCTTACAAAGAAAAGAATGGCAAAGATTTTATCTTCAACAGAATTCCTTATATTGAAAACTTGAAACACATTAAATTATCTCAATCAGAACTGCACTCAGTCAAACTAAGAAAAAGGAGCTCTTTGGATCGAAACATTCTTAATAAATAAACATTTTATAAAAAATCAATATGCATTTCCAGGGGTTGGAGACCAAAAGGCAACATCGTCAATATGCTTATGCCTGGAAACCGGCCTTATGCTGGCGCTTTGTACTCGGGGCCAAATATGCTTAAGGCTATTCAGGGGATCAATTGGGAATTTGGAATCATCACTTTGGTTCATTTCGCTTGGTTTTCTTGGCAATTGCTTATCAAATGATGATTTTTGTTGAACATTCTTAGTAATAGCCTTTTTTGGGCTTTTGAACTTTTCTAACATCTTTTGTTGTTGAGCAGCCAGATTATCTAAAAACTCGACCCTTTCATTCTTCTTAGGAACGTAATCGCGAGATATTTGCTTATCTAATTTGATAACTGGAGCTCTCGGTTGAAGTTTATCAAAAGCTTCATTTGCTTTATCTTTATAGTCTCTTCCAGAATCAACATGGAATTCGAAATCATGTGATGTTTGATTATCGAAAACAGGGACATTGACTGAATTATCATTTGGAATATAAAAAGGAGTATTTTTGGTAATAGAATCAGGTGCAATGATAAAATCACGTTTTGTTTGAGCAGCAAATGTGAGGTGTGCCTCCTTTTTTGCTGATTTCTCAGCTTGTATTGGGGCGAGGGTATTTTCCCAGTGATCCACGATCTCAGGCTCAAAGTTACGAATACCCTGATTGTATAATTCCAAAACGGAGGCAGTGGTAACATCTTTTCTTTGAGATTTAGGCACTGGCCGAATTGGCTGAATTGTTGGGGCAACAGTTTTTGGCTTAACGATGTCAAAATTAGGATGGTATGAAGCAGGTTCCGGTTGTGATGATGTTGTTAAAGAAAAAGATGGCTCATAAGGTGTAACTCTGTGATGGCTTGGTTTTAAAACACCACCTTCATCCCACATCGAATTAATATTATCTCCAACGCTATACTCGAGCATTCGGGCAAAACTCGAAACAGTTTTATCAAAAACTTCATAATTTTGTTCCAAAGCAGATTTTGGTAACGGAGATGTGTTTTTGGGATCAATTTCAATTGGAATCATCGACATCAACTTCATTCTTTCCCAGCTCTTCTTCGAAATCCCTCCTTCTTTCCTATGAAACATTTTACAAAAAACGGAGAACTTTACAAAACATAAACCATAGAATCTAGTGACTATCAGGAAGATCTGAGTAAGACTGGGATGATACCCTTTTCTTTCTTATGATACTGATGTGCTTGTTAATCACAGCTGACATGTGAAGATCATGAGAGAATTTTTCAGACATAGGCACCAAACCCTTTTCAATTTGACTGAGCTGATCCATTGATTTTGACTGTATGATATCCTCTGGAGTGAATGATAGGAAAGACTCTCGAAACTGTCTTCTTGTCATATTGAATTTTCTCCATTCAGTGAATGTGTTTGTTCTTTGAAATATTTGCAGCTCGGCTATTGTCAGTCTTTTTGTTGATGCCTGGTCTTTTTTGGGCGTGAAATCTGCCAGCTGCTGCGGAGTGAGCTGGCAATCTAATAATTCTGAGTATGGGTCTTTTTCCAGATACTTATTAAAAAACAACTCAAATCTTTTAAGGATTTTGGTCGTTCTTTTTTGCAAGCTGGTTCTGATATCAAATGGAATAGATGGCTTTGGAGGGAGTTTGATTACAACCTTAAACTGCGTGCATCTGTCATATGCAAGAAGATTAGTTGTACCAACAATCTTCCATTTGATGCTTCCCTGTATTACATCAGCGAATCTTTCATCTCCTAGCCTGGTAAATACAAGCAGCGGCTCGCAGTATTTCAACGGAGCAACCATAGAAATCACAGAAAACACTGCATTCGAAACTTTTTCAGCATCTTCACCATAAATCAATACTCCTTTATTGGTTAGAAGTGCTTTCCATAGAGAGTCATACTCAACGTTCCTTCCAATCAATGATGAAGGATCAAAATTAAGATAATATGAGTATGTTGAATCCATATTCGTCCTGAAATCTCGGTCAGGATAAACCAGGTGCACTTCGCCATTGTTTTCGATTTTCCATTTCGCTAAATATCCATTTACAGCATTTAAACAGTCTTCTGGATCATCTCCGGCATGGAGATCCCTAATCGAACCCAAAAACTCAAGAAAAATTTGTGCAAAACAATGATGGGACAAAATAACAATCGAAAAAATACCATTTTGATACTGAAAACACCAGGAATAGCATATGTGTCGACTAAGAGAGAAAGAATGAATAGAAGAGGCAGTAATTTTTTCGGGAAATGAACATACAGTAAAAAAGTTAATCTCCCCGTAAAAATCAAATGTTTCGGGTATCATCCGCTTGAGATACGACCCCTTTTCGCGAGAAAACTCAACAAGGCAACAACAATCCGAGAATAAAGTCATTAAATTGGCAGTTTAAATATGGAAGAAAGGCTTGAATCTCTCAGGAAAGAATGTGAAACCCCTGAGAAATATAGGGAATACGTGATAGGGAAGACACGTCAAAAGTATGTGAATGTTTGTGATATGAATCGAAAAGTTGATGATTCAGAGATTATTAATTATAATGAAAATTTAGACAGGATTGATAAGGATTTTGCGGAATGTTCGGAAATAAGAAAGAGAACAAACTATGATAAAAAACTTTATGAAACTATAAATCTGCTATTTCATGTTGTCAATATCAAGAATGAAAATACTGCTGGGCCATTATAACTAAATTCTAAAAGAAGATATTTTTTCGTTGGAACATGCAAAAGATTGCAATTGTACAGGGAAGTTTTCTGTTGAATTGATGATATAGTCGAAAGTTGTGATATTTTTGGATTGAAACAGCACATGGAAATACACTAATACGAGAAGAGGTATCACTAGCCCCAGATTTAATAGGAGGGCTATTGATATTGCAACCCAGTACCATACTTTAGTGAGTCTAATACTATAGACACTTGAAATCCTTGATATAACCACTTCAGTGCCTGCATTCATAACTAGAACAATAGAAACTATCCCAAGTACACCAGCCAAAACAAAAGAAAGCGTTCCAAAGTAAAATTGATTGTAGTTTGATATTGTAACACAGTTATTTATATATCTGCAATGATGATCAAATCCTATACGGCATTTATTGCACATTCTACAATGTTTTGAAGTGTTAGGGACATTTTTACAACAATATTTACAGAAATGAATAGTATCAGGGTTCACTTGTTCAATATATGGATGTCTCTCCAAAGTTGCATATAAAAAGAGAACAACACCCATAAAATAAAATATTAGAAACAAAATAGTGAAGAAATATCTATAATTTGAGGTTAAAGTTTGATACTGAAATGAAAAAAAACAAATACAAGGAAAACCGGTTAATAACCACGCAAAAACCTGGTGAGAATCGAAAGGCAACTGCAATCCATGTTCTCTATGGAATTCTTTCGTGGGTTTCTTCTCTTGCTCAGACAAAAGCCTAAAAAATTTTAACGTAGATTCCGCTTTATTTAATATTGTTAATGATTGTAGCAGCATGTGCTTGATATTGGGGATATGCCAGTAGACCTTGGCTGTATTCAAGAAATCCGTTTTTTTTAAGCTCACTTGCACATTCTTTATAATAAGAAAGCAACACTAAAACGCTTAGAGAATTAGCAAAAAGATCGGTACCTAGCAAATCAAAGAGCCTCCTTAATACTGTGAGGTATTCTTTTCTATATCCTATTCTTGAAATTTTATCTATCAAAACTAGACAATTGTGGTTCCTCTCAAGTGTATTTTGTTCTATTACTAAAGCAAAATAATATGAAAGGAATCCAGAGTTTCCAAGAGAATTCAAAGAATCAGTAGATAGGTTCTGACGATGAAGAATAGATGGAATAGATTTCAAACAGAATTCTATCCGAGATTGAGTAATATTCTTCAAGAATTCATAATACTGAGGAATTTGAAGGAGCGCGTCTCTTGAGAAATGCTGGGCAAAAATGATTAAAAATAGCTTGTAAGTATTCAGGGATTGAGATGGAGAGATTGTTAACCATGATGGATTACTAAGCATTTGTTTAGCACCGTTTTGGGTTTCAGCAAATCGAAAAAGAACAATCCACGCTTTTGGATTATCATTTCCATGTATGATCAATGCATCAACTAATCGCGGTGATAAAACAATTGAATGTATTCTGAGTAGAAGAGAAACAGCATCTCTGTTTCTCCTTTCGATATGATATGCAAACAAATCAGGGTTCAAAGGAGGAAGATAATTAATAAATGAAAGAATAATGGCACGATATGCTGAGCTAATTGTTCTAGGATTGGAAGATTGCAATAAAGATGCAATTATATGAGATGCATCTTTTGCTTGAATTGAATCTCTCTTAAATACCTCATTAACCAATAAAACTAGGTAAAAGTCGTATGGAGTATTAATAAAAGTTTGGAAGTTTTCTATGATAACTTTCACAATAACATCAGGTATCATTTTTTCTCCTTTTACAATATGAGAAAAAAGAATAAACATATGTTCAGTTCTGTTTTTAAGGAGAGATACTATTAATGATTCCCATCGATTATTTAATATCTGAGAAAGATGATAAAATATAATATCGATAAATGGTAGCAATCTGTCAAAACAATCATTTCTAAAAGATGGAAATTCAGTAAAAAACACTGTTTCGGTAAGCATATACATATATTCATTATCGGCATATATTAGAGAGTACAAAGTGTCTAGAATAATCCTCAGAGTTTCAAATGAAATCGTTTGTTTGAAGGAAAGTACAACTTCATTGATAATGTTGGTAAAACTTGATTTCGAGGGATTAGCAACAAATGACTTCAGATTATTCACCAAATCAGGGAAATCAAATACACTTTTGTTTGTTATTGAAATTCCAGAAAACTGTGATGCTGAACTGTTATCAATTTGCTTCAGGAATTGCATTGAATCTTCTAATTTGACTGGTTTAACGAGCTTTGGTGCTGGAGGATTCCTGATTTGTTCAGGAATCTTTAGAACCGAGTTATTAGGTTGAACAATTTGCTGAGATTTTTCACTGATTTGTGCTTGAAGAAAGAGATTGTTGGAACTAAAAACAGGAAGCGAAGGAGCCCTTGTGCTCCTAAGTTGGTGGTTCTTCTCAACATCTTCAGTAGATTTGAAAATAACAAGATTGTTCAAGCTATTCTCAGATGATGATATAGTCTGTGGAGAATTCTCTTGAGAAAGAGTAAACTGTTCATTTGAAGTAGTAAGGGATTTTGTACTGTTCTCATCTTGAATAACTTCAGATGTTAAAGATATATTATTTTCTATGCTATTTGATGTTGTAGAGTCACCTTTAGGTGCTTTTTTCGAACCTTTCTTTTTCTTTGGATGGGCAATTCTTTCCAATCTCCGTTCTTCTTTTTGAGCGAAAATAGCAAAAGATTTAATCTCATCAATATTTGTACCTTCAAAGAAAACATCACCACCAACAAACTCATTATAAACTTCTTCAAATGAAGGCCTGTCATCAGGATTGTGACTCCAACATTTTTGAATAAGCCTCTTCAATCCATGTGGAACATCATGAGATATATGAGCTCTCTCCCCATCTCCAATGATCCTTTTATTAAATTCTGAGAGAGCCATTCCTTTATAAGGCTTTTTCCCATGTGCCATTTCATAAAGCATTATTGCATATGAATATACATCCACTTTTGACGTGTATGTCTTTGTAGTCAATATTTCTGGAGCCATAGCAACAGGAGTACCGATTTTTAAAGTCATTGGTCCATCATCAGTCGCTTTAAATCTTGCAACACCAAAATCACATATTTTGGGATACAAGGTTGTATCAATCAAAACATTTCCAGATTTAAGATCTCTATGAAGAATAGCATGCGCGTGAACATGAGCCATTCCATGTGCAATTCCCATTGCAATAATGGTCTTTTGAGTACCTGAAAGTGGTTTCTCAGCATCATATAAACGATCGCTCAAACTGCCATTTTCCATGAATGGTGTTATAATTGCATATGGCGGAACAAGAGTAAATCCAAAAATCTCAAGTAAAAAAACATTATGGCACCTAGCCATAGTTCTCACTTCGTCTAAAAAATGCTTAAAATTTCTACCAGCTATTCTTGTTTCAAAAATCTCTTTGTAGGCGCACATTTTGCCTGTCTCAATATGCTTGGCTAAACTTACCTGACCAAACCCTCCTTTGCCAATAACATTATAAATCTCGAATTCCTCCCTTTTCCGAATAAGATTTCCATATTTAGTCGACAGGCGGCTGAGTTCCCTTTGGACTTTAGCCTCGTATTCTGTAGACATTCTAACTCTATTGATCGTTGAGGCTCAAATTATAAAAAATCTTTACAATTGCTCAAATAATCTTTACATCCATACAAATTTTACTCACCATTTTATCGTCACAGATTGTCGGGTTATTGGTACTGAAGTTTTTCTTTGCGGTGGGAGGCTTGTTTTCACGACTTGCTCACTTGTTGGTGCAAACAACCTTTGGATCTCAGAGAGTTTGATTGCTAAATTCAGATCCTTATCGGATTTTGACGCAGTTCGTGATATGTTTGCCCAAAGCCTAACTTTGTCTACAGGCACTTCTGGTTTTTTCACTGATTTTCCCCGAATTAGTTCTTGAAAAACAAAGCTATCTAATTTGTTCATAACTTCATATATATTATTGATGTTTTCTGTGATATTTTGTGACCATGCATCCTTAAGGCCTTTTTGTAATGCGGCAAACATTATAGGATACACAACATGAGAACTTTCTATAATGAAAGTTTCGATTTGATTCTTATTCCATAACGCAAAAGCAGCTTCTGACACTTTAGAATGAGGAGAAACGCTTGCTTTTGCAATAATTTTGAACAATGGAACCCTGATAAGTTTAAATTCATCTTTAGATATATTACATAAACAATATATCAATATCTGTAAAAAATGAACCTGTTTTGTTGTTCTTGTTTTTGGCCAGTGCTGAATGAGATATGTAATTGTATCGATGGCAAAACTATTGTTATGATCTATTATTACTTCGATTATTTGCATAACTTGAATATGACAGCATACATAATGAGGTGCCCTGAAAACAGGCAAAATAATTTCATTATATATTTCTTGATTCAAACTAGGATTCCTAATAAGAACTTTTTGGAGTAATGTTAAACATGGTACGAGGACATGAGGAGGGCACTGTCCATTCAAATAATCTATTAGCTTATGTTTCACATTTGTTATAACTTGAGGATAAAAACTGGGATTATGATCTAGCCATAATGATATTAAGGCAGAAATTTCATTTCTTTCATTAATATCTGGAGCAAAAAACCTTCCAATAAGCCTCGAAACGAAACCTATGGTCAATTTCTCAGGCAAAAGTTGTTTTTTAATCAATATTGATAAAATATTATAAACAAGAGATAAATGGGGATATGAAGATTCAGTAATAACTACCAAATCATCTGAAAATATAAATTTTTTCGGAACATCAGGATGAATACGAAAAACATGAAAGCAAACCATTTCAAATAGCTTAAGTAAAAAAACATTATCCAGACAATTAATCATTTTTGAGTCAAGAAGAAGAGCAAAATCTTGTAAATACTCCGATTTTAGTTCTTTTGCCTTTCTATCAAACTGTTCAGAGCTAAAATCACACATTACAGAACATGAATTAACTCGTAAATTAAATATTTCCCCAAATTCGGGAGATGAAGCAGGAGGCAAAACCGGATGTTTGGAAATAATTACATCGATATGAGAACTAGTAGTAATACCATTACAATCTACCACAGTATCCGATATTTCTCGTTCTGATTGTGGAATTTTATTCGAAGAATTGCTATTTTTAATATTAACACTGCTTTTTCCTTTACTCGGGTCAAGGGGCTCTAAGACAGGAATATTAGCAGATAAAAACATTCTTTTTACAGTCGATAATTGATGATCTTTTTTGTATATGCTTAAAGAAGAAGAACCCCTTTTGTATCTCGCGAGAAGACTCATTTGAAATTCTAACAAGGGTTTCAAAAATTGCGGCTTTAACAAATTTTATTCACCGATAAATTCAAAACCACAAAGTTTCTTAAGAGAAGAAGAAATTTGATTGATTTCATTGAAAAGATTCTATTTAAACGTTTATACAGTGTTTTCAAATCATTTTGACATTACGATTATATGATATTTGGGTGTATTACGGTTATAATCTTATGTTTCCAAAATAATTCTGGTGGGGCGCCTGAGCAATCGCACAAAATATCCATCTTTTTTTTCATTCAAGAAACACTTAATATGTATTGCCAATAAAATTACTATTTTTGCGAACTATACAAATTTTGGAGTCTATTAACTTGAAAAGCCTATCATTTATGCTCAAGCATGCTGGAAGCAGGTCTACTTAAGAGGATAGAAAACTCTTCCTAATCAGAAGTATCCCTTCAATACAAAAACAAACATATTTGATTTTATAAATTGATTTTTATTTACAAATCTCTAGTTAAAAATCGAATGTTCTCTCCCCGCATTTATAAAATAGCGGTAAGAACAAAAGATTTTAATGGCAGTAGTCAAATAGTTTGTGGAAAATCATCAGACACTTTTGCTTCTATTATAGAAAAAGCTACAAAATCCTCAATGAGATATGATGCATATTTATTAGCTGGACAGTTCAACTTTGTATCAACCTTTAATACAACAGTAATTAAAATTGATCCTGAATTTATAATAGATCAATATCAAATTTCTGAATTAATTCCCATATTGATTTTGGAGGAAACTGGCAAAAGCGAGTTACACAGAAGAGAAAAGCTATATAATTATAATACAATGGATCCCATCATAATTCAAAGACTAAATGAGTTCGATACTGAAGCTATTAGCTATACATTTCGATTTTTCGATTCGGGTTATTTATCAAGTTGTTTTGAAAAAATTCCTATTGATAATTTTTGTCTTTTTGGGTTCCAAACCAACACAAAATCAAGTATTGGGTTCTATTTTTCAAATTTGTGTTTTTTTATAGATGATTCTCCTGTATTTTTTGCGAATATTAGCTCCATTGTATATTTTATGTACGAAAACAATGTGTGTTATATCATCTTTAAGAAAGGGCATGGATTATGTAGTATTAGTTTTATGAGCAATCAGTCTATTGAACTTCGAATCAATGATATGATTTGTCAACATGTTACTAAGTGTTATTCAGGCCGTGTTTTTTTTGGTGAAATAATGGATACTTATAAACTTTTGCAAGTTTTTAATGAGAAAAATCTGAAGTATTCTCATTTCATACAAAATGACATCTTACATTTTAGTGAATTGTTTTCTCCTCATTTGATTTCAGATGGATATCATTTTGTATTCGAGTCGAATCGGTTTAAATTTAAAAGATTAAGCATTGAAACAGACACCTCATATACCACAAAGCAAGTTTCAATTCAAAAAGGGATTGTATTTTGTGGGATTTATCAAACCAATGGTAGTTATTTTAATTTGTATGGACATAATAATGATAATTTGATATTTAAGTATCAATGGTGTGATGATGGAGATGTTTCTATTATTCAAAAGGCTTTGCCACAACATTTAGGAGATTTAATACTTGATATTAAGGTTTTAAATAAACAAGTTTTGGTAATGATGAATAAAGGATGTGTTATTTATGATGAAGATTTAATCCCAATTATTAATTATGATGGACATAGTATCCGTCATTCTTACTTAGTAGCAGTGTCTGGAAATGGTAAATGCCTGGCACTTGCATCAGAATGGAACACCATATATTTTTATTCATTATCAAATCTAAGTCATTATATTAATGATTTTTTCTTCATTCCTTTAATGAAGATTTGCCATATGAGCATTTCTCAGGATGAAAGATGGACTGTAATAACAACACCATATTTGATTTATCTTGTTGATTGCTTAATTGGGAATCAGAATATATTTTTTGATCCAGTAAATTGTTTAAAACCTGAGTTCTCATTGTTCACAATACCATTTGGTATAATTGACGAGCTTAATCGAACAATGTATTTACCTAGTTCACAATATTCTCTTCAACTATCACAATCTGTTTTAACTGGAATTGATGAATGGGAGTATTTAATTTCTTCAATACTGAACAGATTATTATTGTGGAGGTTTCCAAAAGGAAATCCCAAAAAAAGAGAATTCAAATATAGTCAACCATTGCCCTCAAATATTATATCCTTTCAAGTATATATTGAATTTGACAGAAGGTATGTTTTTTGCATATGCCATGAACATTTTGTGGTTCTTAATAATTCTTTGTTTGAATTTTTTTGAATTATAGTATGGTCATGTTTCTAATAACTAGATACTCATCAACACTAAGATGACGGTTTTCAGCGGCATAATGGATTGCAATTAAGTATATATTATGTCATTCACTATTCGAAGGAAAGATGATATTTTCATTTCCTTAAATACTTATTTTTCTGGTAAACATTCCATCTTTTGGGGCTTCAAAAATATCACCAGTAAAATCTGGTGCTTTTGTTGAATTCTATCATCTTCATTTGATAATCTCATGCATATTCATGGTATCTTTCATTACAGTATCCTAAGATTGAGTATTTATATGCAAATCATAAACAAAGATTTATCAATAACTCAAAACATAAATGAATAATAAGAGTTGCATCTTTTCTACATGATAGCCATCAATTATATGCATTTAATAATTTTTTCACTACATTCTTAAAAATATTTTTTTTTCTTTTAATTCGCTTTTTCTTTTAGTGAACCAGTTTTAATCTGGCAAAGAGAAAATGAAATAATTGTGGTCAATCAAATATGAAAAACACAAGCAAAGCCCTCCAATATTAACAAAGTAGTGATAATTATACAAAGATGAAAACCATAAAGCAAAACATGTTGCACTTGCCATTAGGGTAACAGATGAAAACACCATTAGTGATACTGGAAAGTATGGGAAGGACAAATAGTCATAAGTGACCTTGACAATCATTAATATGAGTGTCATCAGATAAGGAGACATCGAAGAAAATAGTTTAAACATCAATTAAATAATCAAATCTCTTTCATAATTGAAAACTATAAAGACACTAGAAGTCTTAGGGTCTGGAATATGCATTATCTCTTAAACACTCAATCATCAGATAATTGGGTTTCTTTTTGAGGTAACTTCATATTTGCATAATTGATTGGTTTCAACTTCGTGAACTTTTTTAGGTTGGTTCTTTTCCACTCAATTAAGAATTCGGGATGGCCATTATCATTTATAAATAGCTTAATGATTTTCATCACAGGTCTCTTTTTGCAGTTTCTAAATCCTAAGCTATCCCAGTCAACATTAAATTTCTTAAAACACATGCTACTCATATCAATATTAGGGTTATCATCAAAATACCTATGTTCTACTCTTTCTTCACTGATAAAATCATTAATATCAGATGATGTGTCTATAAAGAATTCATTGTCAATTTCAAAACAGCTCTCTGTTTCGTCCTTGGAAATCATAACTAGATTAGTATCAAATTCAGATTGATATTGTTTCATGAAATCTTTTTTCATTGAATCTGCTAATGATCTCGGATTTCTCGAGAATTTATCGGTAATATCATTTTTCTTTCCATTTTCTTTGTTCGTATTGGCTAAAGTTTTAAGTAATTGAATTAACTTCCATCGATTATGATTCTTTATTTTCGAAAAAGGTACACCATTATTAACAAGTTCTTTAATCAGTTCGTCATTCTTAACCTGTCTAAAATCTTGTTTTGATGATGAATTATTCGAACATTCTATTTTTTTATCATTATTCTGAATATAGGCTTTGAGATTCCCCCTTGATATTTCGATAAATCTTTTAGATTTTTCCCATGGTGTATCTCTTAATTCTTCAACAATTTTATTGGCAATACATATTGTGTGTTCACCAGATAATTTACCAATATTTTTGGGTATATCTTTCAATGAAGAAAAAAAATTAACTCCATGATTCCTCAAATTATGGTACCCATATTTCATTGATTGGTATCTACAAATATCATCAGGATCAATTGATAATGCCTTGAATTCAAAATTTATATCAAAGCCTTGTTTAAGAAACCAATATTGTTTTCCTTTAATGAGTTCAATTTCTGCAAATTGACTCAAAATATTGGTGATTTGATATGCTGCAAAACTTGGAAAATACTCTTTGATCAATGATTTTTGTTCAATATATTTCCTACCTTTGTACTGGTGTGTACCACGAAATATATTGAATATCCATGCTTTAATTAAAGAGTATTCAATATCTTTAGTTTCTCTTGAATGTGGTTTATAAACAGGCTTTGATGGCTCACTCAAGCCATAGCAAAATGCTCTGTCAATTCTCCTTATTATGAATCCATTTTTCGATCTTGATTTTATCATTAAAAAATCAGTATGTTGACATTTGTGTTGATATATGGGAGCTTTATACAGACTGCACCTGAAAACTGTTATTGAATCACTATTTTTTATTGTGGCACAAAAAGGGGAGTGATTATGATGTTGAAATTTTTTCATATTTCTGATAAAACCATAATTTTCATTTTGTTCTCCATTATATGTGTCTATTTGGGCAGACATTCCAACATTCAAAATATATATTGGATTATTTGTTAGGTTTTCTACCATATATATAGTGCCTTTCTTTCCGCTCAAAGCTTTATGAGCTTTTTTTCTATGAATAATATCTTCAAACATATTATTGATAATTACGGGTTTTCTAGTTACATTATACATTATATCCATCATTACTTTGAGCTGTGGATGATGATAGAATTGATAATTAATATCAAAAGGGTTTGTTAGGTATAAGTTTAAAGCAATTTTTGAATGACAAAAAGAATCCAGGTGTGGAATTTTAATATCCTGATCAATAACAGTGTTAAAAATTTCATTCCATTGAACTAATGGTTTTCCTTGATCATTATTAACGATTTTACTATTCAGATTAGATTTTGATTGATATCCAACAAGAGAGTCATTACCTTTTTCGGAAATCTTATTATCAAAATCATGAGACATGTGGAAATTTCTTCTATAGCTACTCAAAAACTCAATGCTGTTTTTCAAACGCTCCTTTTTCTCAAGTTTAAGAGAATTCAATTGTTCTTCATAATATTCATACAGTTCTTCATCAGTGATTCTTTTTATAGTGCTCTGATTACAATTATCTGTTGATTTATTCATCTTTCCTATATATTTTAATGGATTATTATTTCTTTTATGTTTTGGTTTGATTGAAGAGAAATCACGATTATAATCAATGTTTTCTCTCGTTTTATGAGTTCTTGATGAGAATCTAAAATCATCCAAGAGCTTATTAGGCTCTGTTTGATGCAGTATATAGTCCAACAAATCATATGAACAATATCTCATTATAATGAGAAGGTTTAGTAATAGGAATATTCCTCAGTGATTCACCTGATAAACACCAATATAAAATTCCAAAAAAGGATATTTTCTTGGAAATTTATATATATTCATTATGAAAAGAACTATATTAGTATTTCCATCACAAATAGAAAAACCAAAAAATCATTATCTGATTGGAAAAAAGATAACCCGATCAAATACTCATCAAATGCTCCCTAATTAAGAAAATAATAATCATTAATTATGGTAAAACCTACACCTCAAAACCATTTCTCTCTAAATCAAATAACTTCCATTCTATTCAAACGGAAAAGATTCAATTATTAATAATTCCTCCTTTTTTGGAGAAATAGTATACGTAATAATGCGTTTTGCAGTTTTAGTCCATTAATCCTAATGACAATCTGGTGAACACTAATAACATTTTACGATTATTTTGTAAATTGACAGATTAACATAAAAATGTGAAAATATTTGAAACAAAGTTATTCTTTTTATATGTTGTTATTCCTGATTTTGTTGAGCAGTGATCTAAATACTGATAAGGATTCTGAAATAACCAGGGAAAAAACCATATCGAGCATTTCTTTGATTGATTTCGTTAGTGGTGCTCCAGACAATGGTAAGGTTTATGATTATCAAACTAATTTTTCTGTAAAATGTAGATTTGAAGGATCTTTCCTTACTCAACTAAAAATGACATTATACGATTCATCTGGAAACATTGTTAAGTCTAATTCAATCGTCATGAACTATCCATCTGGAGGCAATGCATCTATAGATGGCATTTGGAGAACTCATTCCTATACAGATGAAGGAGAGCACAATTTTTATGTTCCTTATGGTTTTAATAGTTATTTGGATTATTTGGTTGTTGGCGGAGGTGGTGGAGGAGGCTATGCATATAATTATTGCGGAGGTGGAGGTGGAGGTGGTGGATTTTTGTCAGGAGAAAAATCACCTTTCCAAGGATATACCACTGTTCAAGTTGGAAATGGTGGTTTAGGATCTGTTTCTGTATCTAAAGCTGGAAATTCTGGAGGAACAAGTAGTTTTGGATCAATAAAAGCACTAGGTGGAGGGGGTGGAGGTTCAGGGAGAATAACAGGTAATCCGAATAAGGGAACTGCACCTACACAAGGAGCCTCCGGAGGAGGAGGAGGAGCTCAAGTTCTTTTATTGGTATTTAATGGTGCTTCAGGAACGACAAACCAAGGAAACAAAGGAGGAAATGGGATAGGGCATGATACAACCGAGTCTCTTCAATCTGGAGGTGGTGGTGGAGGAGCTGGATCACCAGGAGCATCCGGAAGTGGATCAAGTGGCGGGAAAGGTGGGAATGGAAAACCTTATCTTGGTAAGTATTACTCTGCTGGAGGAGGTGGGTCAAAAAGATTTGGAGTTGGTGGAGTTGGTGGTTCTGGGGTAGGAGGAAATGGTGGAGGGAATTCACAAGGAACTGATGCTTTTCCTAATAGTGGATCTGGCGGTGGTGGAGGCGGTGGGAGTAATTTTAAGGGAGGCAATGGAGCTTCAGGCATTGTAATAATCAGATACAATAGCTCAATAGCAGAAGAATTATCAGATTCATATAATAATCTCAACCCTGGAACATACACACTTGCCCTAACTGCATCCACACTCGAAACAACATCTCCTACAATTACGCGTGTTTTCCAAATTCGATTTAATTCTTTGAATCCATTGACACAGAAAAGACTAATCAACTCTTATATGTTCATCATTCTCTTCTTCTTCAGCACATAATAATTAATATTGAGAAAACTGGGTTTTGTTCAATCATCTGATCGGTTTAGTTTACCCTGTTTTTTTGTTACAAAATTTTATTCCACAACTAGCCAATATGTCTAGTTGGTATATTTCAATTATTAAATTTTTGCCTGGCCATATCTTTGTTTGCATGATTGGTAATTATAAGCTCAATTTGCATATATTAGAGAAATGCAACCATCATTGTGGTTTCTGTTTTGCTCACTACCATTTGAATAACTTTATGAATCTGGATGACAGCTATAAAGTGATTGAAAAAGCTGCTGAGTCAAAGATGTTTTATGAAGTCAATATTGCAGGAGGTGAACCATTAATGTTTCCAAAAATTGAAAAGGTGATTCAGCACATCAAGGATTGCAATATGAATGTTTCAATAATCACAAATGGATCACTTCTTGATGAGGAAATGCTTGATAAATTCCTACATAACTTAACCACAATTGGTTTTTCAATTCATTCTTTCAATGAGAGAACAAATCAAGCTTTGGGATGCTGCACTTCAGATGGGAAGACATTAAAACTGGAAAAGTTAATCAGGGTTTGTGATTATATCAAAAAGAACTCAGACTGCAAAATCAAGCTCAATACTACTGTTAATTCAATGAATAAAAACGAGTTAATGGCACCAATAATCAAAAGGCTCCCATATTCAAGATATAAGATTCTTAAATGCCAAGAATATGAAAACAACAAAAGGTTTTGTGTTTCAGACCAAGAGTTTGAGAATTTTTGCAAGATTAATGGAAATTTACCTAACGCGGTTATTGAAAAGGATATGCATAGTACATATATTATGGTAAATCCAGCTGGGGATCTGATTCAAAATCATCCAACAAAACCCGAATACACTACTCTGGGATCAGCTCTAAATGATAATTTTCTGGAACTACTGAAGAAATTACCATTGAACGAAGAACTCTACAGAACCAGGTATAACTAAACCTTCCTTAACGTCATTTATTTTTATGAGTTCTTTTAATTCTTCAATTCCAGATTCTCCTCGTAAATCTCTGCATTTTTCTGATTTGCAAAGTCCCAAAAAAACTAGGAAACTGAAAGAAACCAATGATGTTGAATTCGAGGCTCATTGCCAAACTGCAAATAGGGAAATTGAAACACTCCGCCACGACATACAAGTTTTAATGACTAAAGCACATGCATATTGTCAAAATACGGGTATTGGGTCGGATGATCTCTTTCTTCCATCAACCCCTCCTAGATATGGTAACTCCTCAAATAGCATATTCTCTCCCAAGAGCGGTGATTCATCCACAATGTACTTGTCATCACCTTCAAGAACAAAACCATACTAATTGTAAAAAGTTAATTAATTTATGCACACATTGAATGAATAGCTACCAGACTTTGTTATGTATCTAATTGCTTTGGATATTTTAGATGTATTATCTTCAACATCTATTGTGTCAATTTTGAGACCCGATGCAATATATCCAGGCGCTTTAAAATGAATGAACACTATTATATGGTTTTTGTCAGGTTGATAACCTGGCCCAATAGAAGCGCTTCCATTCAAGAGATAGCTTTGTCCTGATGTTACTTCGGATAAAATCCATTCAATGGATCTTTTTTCCTTATCATAAAAGCATTTTCCACTAGGAGATGCCATTGATGCGGAAAAGAGGCCTTCTGGAAGAGAAAAAGAGAGCACAACATCATTAAATATATTTGGAAGTGAGCTATCAATACGAAGGAATATTTCAAAAACCATACACGTCAAAGACCATGAGAACTTTGGGACAACCATAATAGGAAGATTTCCAACCTTCATCTTGGTTGAATATGACATGAGGCAAAAATCTTTGTTTGGTGGGATAAAGCTTATCCTTCTGGAAATGTATTGTCTTGGATCAACACATCGGTGATATGAGACATGATCATGCTGGTTTGGAGCTGTTGTGGATATACTACAAATTGGAATTCCGTCAAGTTTCGAATGAATGTAAATCGATCCACGCAACGAGACAAATGAGTTCGAATCCCCGTAATAGTTTTTAAGATCCATAGTTTCTATTACCTCAGCATATAGTTCCTGAGGTCCTTTTTGCGGTATTGATGTTCTCCATGGATAGCGGTAGTCAATTGGAAGTGTATCATTGATTGAATCAAGACACCCCAATATAACATTGGGCTCATCCAAAAATGGAAAACCATTATTGAGTGATTGATCTATTATTTCATATATTTTTGGAAAGTTCTTTTTCACAGATTCAATGGTTAGAGAATCATTGATTCCTATTTTGATTCCACTAATCATATTTAGCAGGTATTGCGAAGAAAATAGAGAATATTTACCAGATTCGCAAAAACAGACAACAAAAATCTCGTCCTCTTTTTGAAAAAGTATAAAAGAGCCAAAAGACTCCAAAAATGGAGGAACAGTGGAACTACTCCGAATACTATATATGGCCATATCAACTTCTTCCTTCTTAATAATACTACACGTGTATTTAACTAGAATATCCCCAGTGACGTCTATGAGAAAAACACCCTTAATCATTCAATGAATGTAAATTATTTTAGCTCCATGAAAAGCCTAGATTTATCCATAGAACAAGATACTAGTTCATATTTATATGTTGAGCGTTTTGATTTTAGTCGTGTAAAGGATTGTTTAATTGGTGGGACGAATTCTTTGAAAGAAAGCTTGGGGAATTTTTTTGGTATTGTTAATTCTATGAAAAGCGTATTAAATGACATAAAAAATTATCCAGAAGAGCAAAAGTTGCGATTTATAAATTTTATTAATGACTCAGGGAAAGAATTGATGATTGACGATGATCTTTTAATCAGAATTGAAAGAGAGGTTGATCGCTTATTTTCTAATTATTCTCTTTCTGCAATAACATGCGAATTGCTTAAAGAAATTGACCGCAAATCGAAATTAGATGGACAATCGAGTAATGATACAAAATTGATTATTGATCTCAAGAAAAAAATCAAGAAAATAGCGACCATCAGCAAAGAAAATGATCTAGGTAATGTTTTTGAAGAGATGTTTCGAATGATAGACAATATCAAATCCTTGGTATCTCATCGGAATAGAATAGTGGAACTGCTAATGCATGTCAAATTTCACATTTCTGTTATTACAATGAAGAAATTTTTAATGAATTTATATGGAGAGCAGTACTTGAATAAGAAAGGTATCGGAAAAGTTCCAAAAACCACCACATACATCTTTTCCAATGTTAATTCTACAGAAGAGTTTTTAAACTCTGCTTCTTCTGGATCTCTTAAGTATTATGGAATATCTCATGTTTTTTCTCAACTATTTATGGATCTTCGATCGATCCAAGTTCTTCAAATGAGGGTCGAGTATGTTTTATCAAATGATTCTTATGAATATGGACTAAAAGAGTTTAATAACAAAATATGCATTCTTGTATCTAAGTTTATTGAGTTTAAAGGGCATAACTTATGTGTCAATCATATGAAGTCTTTACAAACTATCGCTAAAGATTCACTTATCATTATTCAAACATATGATTTTGCATCTCCACACACACAAAATTTTATTCAATCCTCATGTCTGATTAAGTGTCTCGAGTCCATTATTAACTCCATTTCTCAAATAGTCATTGTTTTTAACTATATAATATCCCTATCAAAGAATTTTGTTGATGGATACAATCCATCTATCATACCTGATGTTTTTAGGATACCAGATGATTCTAGTTTTTCTCCTAAAGAGATTAGTTATTGTTTTGAACCAAATAGTTATCAATTAGTCTTTCTGATTAATATCTCTCAAAGTCTTCTTGATCAATCAGTTTTGCAATATAATGATGAACAATTACATTTTTCCAGCTGTATTCCAGATTTATCTAAACAATTCTTTGAGTTGAATCGGATTTTAAAGGGATTACCAGAAAATGCAACAACAAAATGGCTTAATGAAAATTTGATGGGACTTATCACTAAACCAGCCAGTGAACAAAGCTCGTTTTTAATTCTTCAAGAGTCAATAAGAAATGTTTTAAAGACCTCATTTTACGCATTATCCAAAGAGATATACTTACGAGTCAAAATTATATATGATACTGTGTTTTATTTGAATGTTCTTCATATGTTTAATATTATTCCATTTAATCAATCTATCCACTTGACATACATTCATTCAATCGGCAAGATTACATTTTCGTCATTAAAGTATTCGAATGATTTTATGAATTCTCAAAGTTTAATTAACGCAGTTCTATCCAATATCATTGACTCAAAGCAGGTGTCATATAATTCCCAAATATCTGTTGAAACAAAACTAATGCACGGTTTTTTGGACTATATTCAAGATGTCATCTCATCTAAGAATATTGATGACATCAAAGACATTTCCAAGCTCGTTTATTTTGTGGCATTGATTGAGAGCAAAGATATATTTAATTCTATTTCCAAAGCAATTATATCAATTCCAAACTCAATATGTGAAAGATATCCTCACCTCCAAGGACTACTGAGCTACTATTTGAATCAGTTGAACAACGATGCTTTTGGCTATAACTCAATGAATTTTTTGGTAAATGTTTTTTCTAATGAGGCATCTATTAGTGAAACTGTTACCATGGGTGATATTCAAAATATGTCTCCAATTTTGCCAAGTGTTGAACATCTTAAGATAAATGGTATTATAAAATCATCTCTAACAATTTATACCTTAAATGAGGGAATCTGTTGGCCACAGATCATAACAAGTCGGTTTATTTCAATACATGAGCATTTAGCACGTTTTGGAAAAAACAAGGTTCCTGTTGTTCATCATTTACTTGTTTTAATGAATCAAATCTCCAGTGGATCTTATTCTTTATCTTACATTGTTGATATGATAACAATGGCAAAACTGCTTTCTTTTGAGTTAAATGATGACGAGATTACCAATATAATCAATGAGTTATATATTAGTTGTAATATTTGGAGAGTAGTTAAACATTTAAGTTCCGATTTTAAGCTTAGATCATTCAATTGCATTCATTTTCTTGAGAGTTTCATTAACAAAATTCTTTATTTAAATATTGCAATTCCTTCAGAAAATTCTTCAGCATCTTGTTTAAATTCAATTGAAAAGCTGAAATCAATTTTGGGAAAAATTTCTTATGGAAAAGAGTTACCATTTTATATTATAGAATCGATTCAAAATTGTTTGCTAAGTATTGTGAATACTTTTGAAGAGAGAGATATTGAAGTTCATATTTCTGTTATTAAGAGAGTATTAGAGTTTTCTCGTTCATATACTAAATCTACACATATTGATCGGTTTTTAGAAAATCTAAAAGAAATCGATATATTTCATGGACGATTTGAAAAATTGGAACAGTTTTTGCATGAAATATATAATGAACTCTATAGTGACATCCAGTGTTCCGAAGGAAGCTATCTATTAGTCTACTTATCAAATGTTATTAATACCCTATTAATGCTGTTATATATCAAACAAGAAGTTCACTCGTTTTTATCATTTCTATGTACTGAATCTGATTATGTTCCTGCATATTCTCCAAATTTTATATTTTTGCATGTTAATAGCATAAAAATTTCTGGAATGAACCCTCTCTTTTCTTTCCAAAAGAATATTGAATTTGGAAATAATGATTTTTGGAAATTCTATTCTGATATTCAATCTCAAGAAAAACCGAATAATGGAGTATTTCAAATTAACCATATAATGGATTTATCATTAACAAAGCAAAACGAGCTTGGAAGTTTAATTTTTAGCGAAAAGAACCTCTCAAAAGCAATGCTAAAGACCCTTGAAGGATCAAAAGAATCATATTATAAGCACTTGGATCAAATAATGAAGCAAAAACAAGAATTCGAGGATTTGAACGCACGTCTCACTATATCTTTTCATTCCTTAGTTGCTAATCAAAAAGAACAGTTGGATTCTATGCAAAGAAAAGTTGATGATGAAACAAAAGAGTTAACATTGCTGAGAAATGATATCGAAATGAATGAAAAAATCCTATCAGGAAAACTTGAACAGATTTATTCGAGAATAGAAGAGAAACAAAATTATTTGAAAGAACAACAGAAAAATTACGAAAAATCAAAGCAAGCATATAGCACAATAGATCAAATTCATTCCCAGACAACAGGTTTCGGCCACATTCAGAACCATAACGCCAAAATGCTATCCAAAGACTCAGACTATGCTTATACAGAATCTGCCCAATCAATCAGTTCTTCGGAAAGCCTGATGCAACTCGCTCCAAACAAATCATTACCATTGCCACAATCAGTCAAATCACTTTGCAAAGTACCAATGGAGTTGCCAATAGCATACTCATACAAAACAATAGGCAACACTCTCGACTTAGCAAAACGTGTGAAAGGAAACATTCCGAAAATATGTACTGCAATCAAGAACTTGGACTCAAGAGAATCATCAAACCAAGAAGAATTAATGTGCACAGATATACACAGGAGATACAACATACTACTGGACCTTCTCAATTGATCCAAAGATTCTAATAAATGTTTTTAATTTTGGGTTAATTGGGTAAAAACATCGTTAAATTTTTGGATGCAGTGCGGGAATAGGGAGATAGAGATACGTCGGCTTAAGTGTTATATTATTAAAGAAGCTTTGCAGGGCAGCGGGTTCATAATTTCTGACGAGAATCCGAATGCGTCGATAATATGGTGGGATGGATTGATACACAATGATGAGTTTAGTGGCGTTAAAAATAATCAGCGGATAAATAAAATTCCAGGGATGGATGTTATATGTTATAAATCCACTTTGTTTCAGGGGCTGAATCAGATGCAGATTTTGTTTCCCCAGTATTACAATTTTTTCCCGACTTCTTTTCTGCTTCCTCATCAATATTTGGATTTTCAAAAGGAACATATGCGACTTTATGCAAAATATGGATCAAATTTAACCTGGATTTTCAAACCTCAATCAGGATGTTGCGGAAATGGCATTAAACTGATCCAAAACCCATTTTTATTGCTCAATGATACATCTCCTGCGATTATTCAAAGATATGTGAATCCTTTCTTATTGGATGGGTATAAATTTGATTTTCGGTTCTATATTCTAATATCATCGCTGAATCCTTTATCTGTTTATATTTTTAAAGAAGGAATCGCGAGGTTTTGCACAAGAAAGTACAAAACCCCTTCAAAACTGAATCTTGATGATAAGTTTGGGCACATAACTAATACAGCAATTAATATAGAGAATAAGGAGGCGTCCATCAACTACACGCGTACATTTACAGATGTTTATGAGGAACTTAAGGGAGTTGACGAAAGGGCCTTTCATTTATGGACTAAGGTCAAATCAGTTGCATTATTGACCATTCTTTCTGTTTACCCACAAGCTGTTGCCTCTATTACCAGCCTCCAAAAGCTGACGGAAAAGTCTCCTAGAATTGATCAACTTTCTAAGTATTTTCACATACTAGGAATTGATATTTTGCTTGATGATTCATTGAACCCAGTGCTTTTGGAACTAAATGATCGGCCTTCAATGAAGGTGTCTTTTCCATGCGAAGAGGGTATTAAAAGATCATTAATATCGGATGCCATTAAAATTGTTGCTTTAAACGAAGATACTAATAGTGGGTGGGAAAAGCTTCTTCCTTCTTCAGAAGGATCCCCACTTTCCTCAATCGTAAGATCTGTACAACAGAGGTCCCTTAATGTATTTGGACCTAAACAATCAATGCTTAACTTCCAATCAACCAAGCAAATTGTCTATCCCAAACCTCATGTTGATAAGAATAGATTACTAATGCGATCATTAAGATATAGCTATCAATAAACTGTTAATATTTACTCATAAGATGTTGCTCTTCCTTGAATTAGATTAACAAGATACTGCCAAGCTTTGTGATCTGGGGGAAGGATATCTGTCAATGGGATAATAGAATCCGTGAAATCAGTCACTGGAGCAGTATGAGCATATGATAGTTCAACTGAAACACCTTTTATTGGAATATCCACCAAATTTTTCATGATCTCTTTAGCATCTTGAACATTATCGAAGTCAATGAATGCATGGGTTCTTTCCTTTTTTATGTGTTTAACATATCCATATGGGGAGAAGTGGAAATATAAGTCTCTTTCTGTAATTTTATCAGAATCAATACCAGCAACAAATATCCTTGAACAAGGAGGATATTCATATACCCGCTTCTTTGATACATTGGCGAAATATTTAGTATTATTCAAAGAAAAGCCTTTGAAATGATCAACAAAAGCATTCAGCTCTGATTCTGTCCTAAATCGCAAAAAACACGTACTGTTATGTATATTAATCGATATTACTCCTTGAAATCCCTCATCAAATAATAGCTGCCTTAAACTCTCTCTATCTCCATTCCATGGACCAAAACTAGCCTGATAAAGAAGTTTTGCGCGGCTTTCATTATCGGCAGTGTTTTCCTCGTCTCCAATCAGGTTTCTTTCCATTTTTTGGGTTTCGAAAAAAATAATTAAATAAAACGGTTTCATTTCACAACGATTAATATACTTTTCAAAAAATCTAATGCTTTACAATTTACAAAAATAAACATATCAATTTTATTCAAGGGATACCCACTCATCTTGTTGAGCTTGTCTCCTTGGAGCTCCAGAGAATGATTTCAACTGAACAGCTTTCTTAGGTTTGTATTTGTTGTATACTCTTTCAAAGGATTTATTGATATCTAAACAGTGCTCTGATGATATGAAGAAAGGCTTAATCAAGGATGGGGATTTTTTCATTATTAGGCTGAGCAATGAGCCAGAGAGCCTGATTGATTCGTCGCTTTTGGCAAATAGAGGGATGGATAGGGATATTTTGATCACAAAAGAGAGGTAAGAATCATATTTTTCATCAATGAAATCAATTTTGGATAAGGACAATAATAAAAATTGCATGAAGTGATTATCATTATCAGGTGTAAATATGTCTGGGAACTTTTGTTCAAATACTAATTTCCCTGATTCATATGAATTAGATACTTTAATATAGCTCTTTTGGATGTTATCCGCAAGAAACTGAGCTGCAATACGACAATTTGAATCCAACAGTGCACAAGATGCATCAATCGAAATATCTATATCAGAATAATCTCTGATAAGCTGGAAAATTTGATCTCCTAATTGAGGCTTTGTAAATATTACTAGGCTTACAAAGTGAGAAAAGGAGTTCGAAGAATGCTTGAGAGCCGATTTCAATATTCTTATAATTTCATCATCATCAATAGTATTATGAGAAGTATATATATACCTGGCAGCAGTTTCAGGTCTGAAAGCTTCGGAGGATAAAAATGGAATTAAAAGCTTACTAGAAGGATCATTAATACTGAGATTTCGAGAATATTCAATACAAAAATCAGCAGCAAAAGGATTATCAGGAGAGAAACTTGTGATCGAAGCTTCCTTATTGGAGGAAGATATTTGTTTTCCTCCATATCTAAATGATGCTATGATCGATGAATAGGCCGAGTTAACCCTCCATTTTTCAGTGGCCCTTTTCAATTCTCTTATGCAAAACAAAATAATATCATTTGGAGTTATATAAACCTTTCCTGTTATATTTTGTATCCAAAGAAGAGAATCAATTAACCTAGCAAAAATTTCGGAATAATTAGTTCGGAACTGGGATGTTTGAGACCAATTTGGATTTGGGGAATCCCAAAGTGTGATAGATTGCTGGATTATGGAAAAGAAATCCCCAGCTACAGAACTCAACACATTTAAAATATCTTCTTTCGATTCTTCATTATTTCTAGCGATATCGGACAAGGCTATTGCTATTGAAAAAAATTGTGGATTCTTCATATCAGTTTTTTTCATCCCATCTAAATATACATCAATAATACTATCTTTTGATCTCGAGGAAACATGAAAATCTAGATATCCTCCAATAAATTTAGCCGAAGAGGACAAAAAGCTAAAACCATTTCTGATTGCTATTGAAAATTGCGATTGATATAAGTGCAATATAAACTGATCCCCTTCAATGGATTTCTTATCTTTAAACAACAATAGGAGATCATATAATAACTCATATGATATTTGAGCTATATCTTTGTGTTTCATCTCAACTCCTTTAATAATTGCTGATATTATATCATCCAAAGACTCTGTATCTAGTTGCTCACATTCAGATAGCAACAATAATGGTGTTTTTAGAGTTGAAAGTACACAAGAAATCACCATATTGGTTGCTTTAATTGATGAGTTTAAAAGACATCCAGTGGATAAACATGATTTTGCAAGCCGAACCCAAAGTTTAATATTCTTGGAGAATTTAGAAATGGAAACGATAAAATCAAAAGGGCGTTTGTCATCTGTCAGTTGTAGTACGAACAATGATTTTGGAACAAAGTCATATAAAAAGTCAGAATCCCGTTTTAGAATAGTGATCTGATCAGAGAAAGCCCCACAAGCTGATAAAATGGAATTAACATGTAAAACAGAACCCTTTGGGAATCTAAGAATCGTTTGTGAAGCATTTTCTTGAATGAATGCAAACAGTGATCTCATTAAGTTCATTACCATATGGTCAACATATGGGAGGGAGATAGTGGTAATTGACCTAACATTCAATAGCAAGGCTCCAAAAGTTTCGTCATTTTTTTCGAGTTTAATGATTGGAAGAATAGAAGAAAAGCATTCAGAAAAGTAATACATATTGAGAGGATCCAAGGATAATTGTGAATGTAAAAATTGCATAAATACTAATAATTGCTGAATAACTAATCCAACAGATTCAAAAATCATTAGGTTATTCTGAATTAAAACCGACATAGCATGGAAAGAAATTGCACAACAAACAGTATTGGTGGATAAATCATTTAACTCATGAAGAATGGATAAAACAATTGATTCTGGAATCATTAAAACATGTGATAATATAGATATGTACGCAATAATGCGATTATACGAATCAATTTGTTTTAATTTGTCAATTGTACCAGGTAATAAGCTGGGACTATTTGAAACATATATTGCTAGGGTTTCTGAGGCAGTTTGGCATCTTGTTAGACTTGATCCTGTTCTGGATATATATTCAATTAATACATCAGTACTATCAGAAGGGAAAAGAATTGCCGTTTTAGGGTTTTTAACTAAAGATAAAAGCAGATTCACATTAGGCTTGGGTCTTAAAAATTTTTCGATGCTTCGTTGGTCGATGGGTAAATGCAATATAAACTTGTCGATGGATTCGGAAATATAATATCCTATCATGATATCAGAAAGCTTAAACAGAAAACGATTAAGAGGTGTTGGGTGAAAACAAGGTCTATTAATAATCTCATTGGCAAATAAAAATGGATGGGAAAATCTTGAGATTGAGTAATCCCTAGACACATTTGTAGAAATAACAAAGTCCATTAGGGGATTAATGATTTTGTCATTATATGGATAAAATGGGAACATTAAAAAACAAAAGAGCTTGGATAATAATGTGCTAAATTGTGGATACAATAACAATAGCTCTGATATTTTGGAACAATATTTATCGTTAGGATTTTGATAAAGATATTGAGCAATAATCCTCGATGTATCTTTTGCTTTCGCTATTGTGGAATCGCTCATTTGAGATTTGTTAGCAAAATAATGCACAAAATGTTTAATTGATGTCATAACCTGCTTCATATCATAAAATGTTTGGGGCAGAACTGGAAATAGAACAAATAAAGAAGCAAATGATCCTTTAAGAACATGTCTTGAAGGAATATTGCTAATTAAAAACTGTTTAAGCATTGGTTCCGACTCTAAAATCAATTCTTTTGGATTTGGATAAGATCTTAATATTTGCCCAGCAATAATTGACATTCCTAAAATATGTCTGCTTAAATTTGGATGACTTTCTGGTGGATAAGCGATAAAGATGCAAGATGATAAATAAAATTCTTTTGCTAAACTTGGATTCGTTTTCGAAATTATGTCAAAATATTTAGTAGCAGAATCTCTTGTTAAAAAAGACTTTGAAGTAATCAACTGCACTGCTATTGCAGAAACCCTCCTACTTGAATCTTCATCATATTGCAAATACTTTAACAAATGAAGTTGATCCATACTTGGTGGATTCTCTGGCTCGATTTTGTCAAATAAAGCTTTTCTGACATCTTGGGAAAGAATCCGAACAAAATCCCCAATAAATTCCGGATATTCATTTCGAATATGCTTGATGAACAACTCATAATTTTCTTGGATGAACTGATCTCCAAACATAAATACAAAATGCTTAAAAATACTATGAGTATGGTCCTCAAATAATAAAATAGTTTCAAAGGCCTTATTCATCATTTCTTTGACATTAATATTAGGATTGGGGCTATTTTTTATTTCAAAATCATTGTTGGATTTTGAGTCTTGTGATTTCTTGAATGAGAAAGATAATATTATAGATATTAGAATATGTATTGAGTCCTGAACAAATGAGTCAATATCCGTTTTCAATATTTTCCCTAAAACCTTTAAAAACTCATCATGATATGACTGATCAATATAATAAATCCTCTTCATTATTGTTAATGAAAGCAAATATGTTTGAGTATCAATTATTTCAAGAGCCTTATATATATATCTAAGAACCGGTTTTATATAATTTTTTAGATCTAAAGGTACTCTTTTGAAGCAAGATTTGAGAGCAAAAAGAGTAGGTATTATAGAATTGGATCGAGATTTGATTAATTTATCAACAAATCCAACAACCAACGATTTTGATCCACTACCAAGTGCATTTATAATTACTCCAGCCGCAAAAAGAGAAGAATTGCAGTGGTTCTCATTTGCAAACGTAACTAAACTAAAAAATTTTGGTGCTTTGGGCATACTATAAATATTCAACAAACAATTAGCAATAAAACAAGAACACTGTAATGATAAACTGCCGTTGTTTATACTAAGAATTTTAATCAACAATCCTTCAATTTCTCCAATCGCTTGTTCTTCTAAAGGCTCCTTAATAACTTCATGGAATAAATTTAGCCTATCCATGATTATTTGTTCAGCCGGATGGAGTCTAGTTTGTTTTGACAAGTAATTTAATGAATCAAGAATTGCTCTCATGTAAATTCATAAAACCGCTAGTTTACAAAATTGCTGAGTTAGTTCAACCTGAGCTTGTTAAGTATAGAAGAAAGTGTGAATTGGGATTGTAGATGGTGAATATACTTGGCATCATTTGGTTTTCCAACTTGATAAATTCCAACATCCCAAATTGAATCTGCGGATATTTGATATAAAATTTTTTCATCATTTGAATTGTTATTTTTCTCCTCTATAACCCGATTTATTGCTCTTTCTTCTATTGAAACCCTTTTTGGTTTTATTTCTAATTTATAAGGTCTATTCTTCTTCCGTTTTGGAGTAACATCACTGAACTGAGAACTACTTTCCATTGATAATGGGCCTGTTGTTGGAAATTTATTCTTTTTTGGCTTTTCGCAATCATCATCAGAATTCTCAATCTCGTTGATTGCCATTTCATCTTTTAGCACTTCGTTTTTGGATTTGCTCGGAAGTGGAGGCCCGGCATCAGAATCCAGATACTTGCTTCCTTTTAATGGGGATATTTTTGGCGTTGAAGTCGATTTCCTCTCATTTTTCTTAGCTTTGGCAACAACATTCCTTACTGAATTCTTGTTAAGCTCATTCTGAATACATGGTTCTTTGGGTTTATGGCAAGGATTATTCAATTGATCTATATTCTTGTTCGATTTTGACAAAAATCTCTCCAAAATTGTTGATTTTTGGCTATTCTTAATCGTATTTTCTGTTTCTTGATTCATATTGTCAATAAAGTTAATATCAGGAATAATAATTGATGAAGAATTGGCTTTTTTCTTAAAACCATTTCTAACATCAGAATCTTTTTCTAGAATATTAATCTTTTTCTGTGTAATATCATCTTTATTTATTTCTTCCACATTTTTTAATGTTCTCTCGTTGTTTTTGATTGATGTTCCATTATTAATCCTCTGAAATGCCCTTATTTTCGCGACATTTCCCTCATTTTGCTTTTTAACTGTGCCACCACTGTTTTTACTCATGAATTGTACATTTTTGTTGTCCTCGTCGTTCACTTCATTCATAAATGTTTAAACGTCCCACAGAGAAGATAAATCATTATCCAGTGGTATTTTATTGACCAATGTCTGATATATGTTATTACTTATCCATTTTAATGTAAAAATGATTTATTTATGGCTCTATTCTCGGATTTTTGATTATTTCTTTTAAATTTACTATCTATGTGAAAGCAAAACTATTAATGAGCAGGTTTTCTTATGGAAATTGGCCAAAAAAATGTTTAATAGGATGATATATAAGCAAAACATCACCAGATGATTTCGATTTTTATTGCATTTTTGAATTTTCTTGAGCAAATTCGTTAAAGAAACTCAAAATAATTAAGAACCCACTTTATATTTACCAAAAATCTTTGAAAAGAAGGATTTTATTAGTCAACATAACCAAAAAACTCAACACCACTAAATCCGAAAATATTACTGGAACAATTTGGCATATGACCTGTCGAAACAATTCTAATGTATCTATAATATTTGTTAGTTTGATTAACCGGAAAATTACATTGGGCACTCATATCATTGAACTTTCCATTTCTCTTCTGGAAAGCAGTACAATTTGTTCTATTATCAATGATTTCGAAAAAAATTCCATCTTGTGATCCTTCAACTTTCCATGAATTGATTTTACCATAATCATTGATAGAGTATGAAGTTAAAAAAACCTTCCTTTGTTTGAAATCAAACTGAATCCATGGATTGGGGGATAAGGATGGGGCACTTAACCACTTGCTATCATCTTTCTTCAGCACATTATATGGATTATATAATGTATAATTATTGTTATTAACACTTGAGGCAGTTACAGAAACAATCTCACCTGATTCAGCCAAATTGATAGAATGAATCTTTGATAATCTATCAAAAATGCCAGAAAAGAGATCATTCACAAAGATACATTCGATTTTCTCGGTATATTTTTTGATCTGTTTTGATTGTTCATTGATAATTCTGTTTTTTTCTTGAATCTCGTTAGTTTTTTGATTTATGATCCTCTCGTTATCTGTGATTCCATTAATTTTTTGGTTAATCACTCTTTCTTTATCTTGAATCTCATTGATTTTAAGAATAATAACTCTGTCTTTTTCTTGAATCTCATTGATTTTAACACTAATAATTCTATCCTTTTCTTGGATCTCATTTGCTTTCTGATTGATAATTCTATCCTTTTCTTGGATCTCATTTGCTTTCTGACTGATAACTCTCTCCCTTTCTTGAGTATCACTGGCATTCTGATGAATAATCTTATCTTTTTCTTTGATTTCATTAGTAATCGAAACTCTTTTTTGAATCTCATGCTTCAGTTCTGTTACTGTTTGTTGATTGTTCTCAAAAAGTCTTCGATTTTCGTCTTTGATAGTTTCAAATTCTCTTGCAAATGATGATAGAACATGATTTGTGTGATCATATATATCATTTGAGTTTTCAAAAGACATTATTTTCAGAAATTGGTTCAGTTCTGTTAGATTTGAAGGTTTTTGATATTTGATATTGTTTAGAAGGATTTTAGCTCCAATTCCATGATGCTTCATACATCCAATCAAAAATGGTTCTAAAGATGATAATGAAAATGTCTGATTACAAGATCCTAAAATTCGACATAATAATGGAATAGACACTGAACAAAAACTTTCCATTCTTAAATATCTTTCAATGTTTCTAATAACTGAACTCTCATAAGAAGATAAATCAAAATAATCATTATTCTGATTTCTAAGTAGAACATACAAAACTCTTTCACATGAATCATCATCAAGTTTTTGACAATGAGAATCACTACAAAGAAATCCACAACAAAGAGAATTACAAATATCATAAACATCCCCTGCATTTTCAACTTTTGGAACACTGATTTTGTTATGAATCAGATCCAAGAATTCTTCAAATGATTCTTCAGAATACAAAAGATCAATGTGGAAAACCATTTCACTATTATTCATGTAGAATTCTCGAAAGACTCGACTATGAAGAAACAAACTTCCTATACTCACCCTATATTCTTGACCATTATAAAAAAGAATTCCATCTTTCTCTTGTGTTGAAAGACGAAAACGAAAAGAATCAAACAAACTGAAACTGGATTCCCATTCTTTTAATAAGTTATAAACACCAATCTGATCATTTTTATGAATAGGAATACGTCCTGAAACAAGAAAATCAATGAAATGACAAAAAACTCCAAAATCACAAGAATCATTCAAATCAATTCGATCTTGACTAAAATAATCTTTGCAATACTTATCCAAACACAACAAAAAACTCTTTTCTGCTCTTTTGATTTGATCCCTATAATGAAAAGCAACTTCTGGCATCTTCTAAAAAATGACATTCTTCTTTTCTTTGAACAACAAGATTCTTGAAAGACTGTGTGTTAGTATGATTTCATATGAGTGGAATTGTTTAACAGTTTATTAGATTCTCCTCTACTCTAATATGATGAAGAGAGATTGATGAAACACTGATCAGTATAGAGATATCTGTGTTAGTCATGAATTGGTTATCATTAAAGAGAAAATGTCTTATGTATTTGGGTTACTCAATGATAGATTCAAATGTCAACTTATTAGCAGTTCCATAGTGCTTTAAGGGGATTTTCTTCCCTGTTAATGGTTGTTTTCGCTTGATTCCTTTCGAGAAATACAATGGAAGTGTGCTTCTGGATGAATCTCTGTGTGGGTGTTCATTAATGCTTCCATTACTTTTCGACCATTCCCGATATGAACTGAATCCTGGTCTGAAGTATATACCTGTATGTACCAGATTATCTTCTGAGTCTGTAGAATGGTCAGACAATTCTGCAATTGTTCTATCTTGTTTCATTGGAATGGTTGGTATGCTAGAAGAAAAAGGATTATCACCTTCATACAACTTAACATTCTCAAACCATGAGTGATTAAGTATCTCTTTAATTGTTGGTCTATTCTTAGGATCTGAAACAAGAATAGACTTGATAAGTGACTGACAGCTGAAAGAAACACTATTTGGAATTGTGAA
>Ga0209639_1000624_pt1 | contig 46096 bp, 38 predicted proteins | sample EPASupsiteHSE605_FD_187268 | JGI IMG/M metagenome (GOLD analysis project Ga0209639, IMG submission 187268) | Bioremediated contaminated groundwater from EPA Superfund site, New Mexico - Sample HSE6-05 (SPAdes) (version 2) | ecosystem: Environmental > Aquatic > Deep subsurface > Groundwater >... | reverse complement strand
CACCCTCCTTAACTTTACTTGAAAGAACATATCCGTCTGTTTTAGGCAAAGTAATGGTAACTGTTGCACTTTTTATCCCATCAATCTGCTGAATAACAGCAGCGAGTTTCTGGTCAAGCTGATATTTCTCGATAATTACTCTTTCCTCAGAGGTTGTCATCATATCAACATTTTTAAGAAAGAAATCGTAGTTTGGTGCTGTTCTTGGATGCCCCGCATTCGCAAGCTCCATTCTCAAAGACTCTTCTTGTTCTTGTGGGACACTTATTGTACCGTCTTTCTCCTTATACTCAACTTTTCTGTCAGATAGTTCTTGGCTAACCTCAATAGCCTCATCGCTATCAAGACCCGGGTACAAAACAACAAATTTTGTTCTGTTCATCAAAGCAACTATAATAAAAGAAACAACCAAGATTCCTGCAATTGAAGAAAAAATTACTATTCTTTGCTTTTTTGATTGTTTAATCCAAAATGATTTTATTGAATCTATTAAATTTTTTAATTGTTCATTCATTGGCAAACCCCGCTTAAGCTTAATAAGGCTTAATTAAATAATAGTATTATAAAAGTTAAATCCCTATTCTCATTATCTCGTTATAAGCTTCAAGTGCCTTGTTTCTTAACTGAACAAATAATTCAACAGACAAGCTTGCTTTTGTAGATGCAATTGTAATGTCATGCAAATTATCTGTTTCCCCTGTCGCAAGTCTGTTAGCTTCATACTCGAGTGTTTCATTTGTTTCTTTTACATCGCTTATAGCATCTTTAAAAATAGACTGAAAAGATAGACCGCCTTCGTCTGTTTTTGCGTTGCCCAATACGCTTTGACCGATTTTTCCTATTTCATCTAATGAGTTGACTGTATTTATCGGTATTATATTCACACTTATCAAACCTTTTCTATTTATTTAGATTTAGTTTTTTTATCTGCCGATTTCCAATGCCCTTGCCGCCATACCCTTCATTGCATTAAGTGCGTTAATATTCATATCGTATACACGTGTAACAGACATCATATCGAGCATTTCCTGTGTTACATCAACATTTGGCATTGCAACATAACCATTCTCGTCTGCGTCGGGGTGTGTTGGGTTATAAACATAATTGAAATCACTTGGATCTTCAACTATCTCTGAAACCTGAACACCTGCAGTGGTCTGATCTCCGTTAAGACGATCTTTGAGTATACTGCCAAAAGACTTGTCCTCAACTGCTTCATAGACAACACTCTTTCTACGATAAGGACCTCCGTCCTCGGTTTTAGTTGTACTGTAGTTTGCTATATTTTCGGATATAACATCCATACGCAGTCTGCTTGCCGTAAGGCCAGAACCTGCTATATTAAGTGAATTTAAAAAAGCCATTCCATAAACCTCCTAACAATAAAATGCATGTGCATACTAATGCGTTAAGAACGCTGCCCTTCACTAATTGCACATCTCAGCCTAGAAAAATGATCGCTCAGTACTCTTTGTGAATACATATACTGATAACTCGTTCGAACCATATCAATGTTCTCTTGCTCAAGATCTACTCCGTTTCCGTCCAAACGCATTGTTGCGGTTTCATCTTCTTCTGTAGAAACTCGAGTTCCATCAATTTTTGATATTGTTTCGTTTTTACTTGCAACCTTCGATTCAAGTGCTGATTTCAGGTCGTCCTCAAATGAGACATATTTTCTTTTGTATCCTGGTGTCTCAAAGTTTGCTATGTTCTGAGAGATGACTTCCTGTCTCTTCCAAAGCCCATCAAGGCTCTTGTCCATAGCCGACACCATAGTGTTTTTAAATAGGTCCATATGTACACCTCCGTCATATACTTTTGTGACATGGATGTAGGCATCGTCCTGACGCATTTACATTCTTAATGTCTGTAAACTGGCTCGCGACAAAATACGTAGTCGCACACATACATTATACAGTCGTCATAAACTCATGTCAAGAAAAACGGACAAAATACGATAAGAAAACACAAGGTTTTTGGAGTATTTTTTACCATTTTTAACATTTTTTCTATGAATAAGAAAATTTTTTAAACAAAAAGCTGAAAATTATAACATTTGATGGAAATATTAAACAATTTATTTTTTTAATCAAAACTTAATTTTTCCTTATAACTACGTTGCTTTTTTATTTTACAATTTTTTCCAATTAATTGTGTTTATGCACGATATATTGTGGTTTTATTATAATATAAAATCACTAATAATAATTTTATTATAGAATTATAAGCGGTGATTTTATGTGGTAATTTTTTTTCTATTTTTATGTATTTTTGTTTGATTTTCATTGTCTTTTGGGGTGAAATTATTTCTCAATACATCGAGTTAAATTGAGCATATTTTTAACTTGATTTTATTTGGTTTATTTCTAAAAAAATTATTTTTTTATGCGTTAAAATTATGAATGCTTTTGCAATAAATCTATATTTTAAAAATATAAAAAATTTTTAAAAAGCTTTAAAATCATATAATACGTTCATAAAAAATTCACCAAAAGCTCAGTGCTTTTAGGCTTATTTTTCGATGATATTATTGCTATAATTTTAAAATTTGTGTATAATCGTTTATAAATAATGTTTTTTAAATTATGTATGGATGTGATTTTTTGAAAAGAGTTATCACCACATTGCTTATTGTTGCCCTTTGCATTCCTCTTGTTTCTTGCAACAAATTTGGCAACGGTGAAAATACAGAGACAACGCAAAAGCCCACTGTTCGCATAACGTTTCCTGAAGGATATACGGTTTTGCAAGTTGCTCAGCTTCTTGAGGAAAAAGGGGTATGCACCTCTATTGATTTTTTAACAGTGGCAAAAACTTTGCCTGCTGATTATTCTTTAACTGCAGAGTTAAAGAACACTGACAATCGCATATTTCTTTTAGAAGGATACATTTTCCCAGACACATATGATTTTTATGTAGGTGAAGGTGCTCAAAATGCTCTTTGGCGATTTTTGAAAAATATCTCTAGCAAAATAACTCAAGAGGATAAAGACCGAGCAGCTCAACTCGGCTATACTATTGATGAAATATTAACTTTAGCATCAATTATACAAAGCGAAGCAGGTACTTCTTCTGAAATGAAAACAGTATCATCTGTATTTCATAACAGGCTAAAATCATCGTATAAAAAGCTCGAAAGTGATGTTACCATTTTATATATAAAAGATAAGCTTTCAACTGTTATTACCGACGATGCCCAAAGAGAAAATTACTATAATTTTTATAGCACATACACTGTTTCAGGGCTTCCCATCGGTGCAATCTGTAACCCAGGCAGAGCAGCCATAACAGCAGCACTTTATCCTGATGAAACTGAATATTACTTCTTTGTAACAGATAAAAATACAGGAGCATACTATTATGCAAAAACATTTGCGGAACACAAACAGAACTGCAAACGTGCTGGATGGTAAGCCGTATAGTAAGGAGCACATATGAAACGATTTGTTTCTTGGAATGTAAACGGAATAAGAGCTTGTGTGGGAAAAGGATTTACAGACAGTTTTTATGCTCTTGATGCAGATGTTTTCTGCATTCAAGAAAGCAAGCTACAAGCAACTCAGATTGATCTTGAACTTGACGGATATTATCAGTACTGGAACTATGCTGAGAAAAAAGGCTATTCTGGCACTGCAATATTTTCAAAACAAGAACCTATTTCTATCATATATGGTATAGGTAGCGAACCTCACGATAGTGAAGGCAGAGCTATAACTCTTGAGTTTGAGGATTACTATGTTGTTACTGTTTATACTCCAAATGCACAAGAAGACTTAAAGCGGCTTGATTTTAGAATGGAATGGGAAGATAATTTTAGGAATTATCTTTTGGAACTGGATGCACAAAAATCTGTTATTTTTTGTGGCGACTTAAATGTAGCTCACACTGAAATTGACCTTAAAAATCCAAAACCAAATGTTGGCAAACCTGGATTTTCAAATGAGGAAAGAGCAAAATTCACAGAGTTACTGAATTCAGGATTTATAGATACTTTTAGGTATTTTTATCCTAATCTTGAGAGTGCCTATTCTTGGTGGTCTTACCGATTTAATGCTAGGGCAAACAATGCAGGTTGGCGTATTGATTATTTTTGCGTTTCTGATAGACTTTGCAACAAGCTTTTGGATGCAAAAATACACCCTGATATTTTTGGTTCTGATCATTGCCCAGTGGAAGTTACAATAGACATATAGAACAAAATTATATAACTAATTTTTGAAAGGAAATGATAAAAATGAATAAACCAATAGTTATTACAACAGATAGCGCCTCCGAAATAACAAAAGAGGTTGCAGAAAAATATAGTGTAGGTGTTATACCACTTCATGTATCTTTAGACGGTAAAGAGTATCGTGATGGTGAAAATATAACCGTTAACGATATATATGACGCATATAATACTAAAAAAATTATTGCAACCACTTCTGCCGTTGCAGTCGCAGAATACATTGACTTTTTTAAGAAATATACGGACAAGGGTGCAAGCGTGATATATATCAGCTTTAGCTCTGGTCTTTCTTCCTGTTATCAAAACGCTTGCATAGCAGCACAGGATCTTAAAGAACACGGTGCAGAAATTTATATTGTGGATTCACATTCTCTTTCACAGAGCATGTGCTACCTTATCATAAAAGCTGCCGAGCTTAGAGATTCTGGGTTAAGTGCACAAGAAATCGTTCCTCAAATTGAAGCTTTGGTTCCAAAACTTAATATGACATTTGTTATTAACTCTCTTGAATTTCTAAAAAAAGGTGGCCGTTGTTCTGCTCTTGCTGCTTTTGGTGCAAATATTCTTGGGCTTAAGCCACGCATAGACCTTGTTAATGGCAAAATGGAAGTGGGCAAAAAATATCGAGGCAAACTTGAAAATGTTCATATACAATATATTGACGAAATGCTTGCAAGTGGCGACTTTGACATGGAAAGGGTTTTCATTTCCCACACAGGACTTTCAGACGACCGTGTTGATTTGATTGTTAAACATCTTAAAAAGACCACTAAGTTTAAAGAAATTATTGTTGGAACCTGCAACTGCGTTGTTTCCTCTCATGGTGGAAAAGACGCTATGGCTATTCTTCTTCTTCATAAATAATTTATGAATATTAAAGAGCCTTGGAATTAATCCACGGCTCTTTTTGTTTTAATGTAACAATTTTAGATTTAAAAATTGGATTTAAAGTTGTATATAAACGAGATAGTTAAATATTTTTTTCGTTTTTAGTAAAAACGTTAAAGTTTTATGCTGTTTTGCTATTTTTCATTCTTATTTCATTTTTAATTTGTATAAATAATTGATTTTTATAATCTGTATATGTTAAAATGATTTTAAAACTATTATTGACAAGGGAGTGAGTTGCATTGTGGAAAAGTTTATACGCTCTGTAGCTCGATTCATCGACAACGGCTTTTTATCTAAGCGTTGTGGAACGCATCTTAACATGAATGTGCGATACTTTAACATCGTTACTTTTTTGATTAGCTTCTCTACTGCTATTGGTGCTTTATTTATCGCTTATCTTAGCAAAAATTATACCATTACGATTCTGATTATATTTGTCTCTGCTTTTTTCTTAATTATTTATATTCTGGGCAATGTAACAAAGCGGTACAATCTTTTTATAATTATATGTACATATACCTTTAATTTAATATTTTTACCTGCCTTGTACTTTGTCGATGGAGGAATAGAATATGGAGCTTGGCTTTATTTTATTCCTGGACTTTTGCTTTCAGTTCTTTTTATCCGTGGTCCTGCTTTTATTATTACAATAATTGTGCAACCTCTTTACTATTTTGGCTTATTCGCTATTAGCTACTTTTTCCCAAAATATGTTAATGACATTGATCAGATTTTTGAAACATCTACTTTCTGGAGTTCTCCTCAAAGAGCTATGATTGTAAACTTTATAATTATAGCAATATCTATTGGAATGCTCCTAAAAAGCCTTCTTGTCTCTTATATTGACGAGAGAACAACCGCACTTTCACTGGTGAAAAAGCTTGAGACATTGTCTCTTAAAGACCCTCTCACAAGCACCTATAACAGGCGTTATCTTTTCTCGTATCTCGAATCTGCGATAAAATCATCGGAGGACGAGCATATTCCTCTTTGCATCATTATGTATGACATAGATAATTTTAAACTTCTTAATGATACTTATGGACATGTTGTTGGTGACGAAGTCTTGCGTGCCGTTTCAAAAATTCTTGTAGACAATTGCCGTGAATATGATATTGTTGCTCGTTACGGCGGTGAGGAATTCATAATAGTTTTCCCGGGAGCTAAAGAAAGCGTTGCATTTGAACGTGCTGACAAAATACGTAGCCAAATTGAGGCAAATTATTTTTCTCCAACCATTTCTAAACCTGTAACAATAAGCGGTGGTGTTGCATGCTATGAATCAGAAATGTCTGTAAGTAGACTTATAGATATTGCCGATTCTAATATGTATATTGCTAAAGCAACAGGACGCAATAAAATAGTGTGGAAAAACGGAGCACCATCGCCTATAAAAAAGCATTCAGAACAGAATTTATATGATAACCAAAAAAAATACGGCCGAAGATATTCAGATAAAAATTAAGACTTATACTGTCACAACAAATTCATTCTTTTGGGGGGTTTATATTTAATAATGGATTTTTTATTGAAAATTTACAACAAATATTTTGGCGAACATCTGCCACTTAAAATCAGATTTTTTAACATTGCTATTATTGGCGGTGCTATTTCTTCTATTCCAGCAACTATTACATCAATTATTTCAGGAGCCGGACTTCCCGGGATACTCACGTCTGTTGCTACAATATTGTTTTTTGTTGTAGTTTTTATCATCTCCCAGGTTACAAAGAAATTTGACGCTGCTATTTTTGGAACTATTTATGGTCTTAACTTTTTACTGTTTCCTGCCCTGTATTTTACTACAGGCGGTGTACATAGTGGAATGCCCATTTATTTCATAATTGGCATAATCTTCACTGTGTTAATGATGAAATCGAAAGCTATGATTATAACCATCATTATAGAAATCATTAGTTTATCTTGTCTTTTCTATTACGGATATAAGCACCCAGAACTGGTTGCACCACTTACAAATGTTTCGAGCCACAGGGATATTGCACTTGACTTTCTTATCGTTTCATTATGCCTTGCAACTCTTGTTAAAGCTATTTCTATGTGCTATGAGCTGGAACAGAAACATGCAAATGATCTTTTGTCAAAGCTTGAAGATTTGTCTATAAAAGACCCTCTTACAGGTGTTTATAACCGTCGTTTTCTTTTTAAATATCTTGAAAGTGGAATATCACGCAACATTGAAACCAACACACCTGTTTCAATAATTATGTTTGATATTGATAAGTTTAAAAGGTTAAACGATAATTATGGTCATCTCGTTGGAGACGAAGTTTTACGCAACCTTTGTTGTATTCTAGTTGAAAATTGCAGGAACTATGATATTGTCGCCCGCTATGGTGGCGAAGAATTTATGCTTGTTCTTCCAGGTGCGGGAGAAGAAACAGCCTTTAGACGTGCAGAGCAGATACGCAAGCGAGTTGAAAAAGCCGTTTTTTCCGAAGATATTGAAGAACCTGTAACAGTTAGTGGTGGTGTTGTGTGTTTTGAAAAGACAATGAATACCACCGAAGAATTTATTGCTGTCGCGGATCAATATTTATATCTTGCAAAGGAAAGCGGAAGAAACAAAGTAGTTTGGTCAAAAACTAAAACAGATTTTTAAAAATTAACTTCTACGGGTTCTTTTAAAGAACCCGTTTTTTCTTGCAATATTGACATATTTTGTGCTAGAATGTTAGCGTAATAGTTTTAAACCACAACATAGTTTAAAATGCCATTATAAGCTTTATGATAATAATTGTTTGAGGCAATCCTAAAAAGGAAGGATGTAATATAAATGAAAGCTTTTAAAAAGCATGTGTCAATTATGCTTGCTATTGTTTTACTTCTGAGCGTACTTAATCTTAATGTTTTTGCAGAAAATAAAGACACTTCAAAAATGAGTGCAATAGACGAAATCGTCTTTAGCTTTAACAATCCAAACGGTCGACTTATGTGCGTTGCTAATAAAGGCAACTGGAGAAATTTCCCGGAAAATTCTCTTGAAGGTATTCAGTCCTGTGTTGATATGGGTGTTGACATAGTATCAGTTGATATCCAGCGTACTAAAGACGGCAAATTTGTTCTTATGTCTGATGCTGACTTATCCCGTATGTGTGTGCTTGAAGACGGAAGAACTGCCACTGCGAAAGTAAGCGAAGAAACTCTTGACGATATCAAGGAATTCTACTTCCTGCGTGATTCCCGTGGTGGAGCAAACGCAAAACCAACCAAGTATAAGGTTCCATCACTTGAGGAAGCCATTTCTCTTTGCAAGGAAAAAACAATGCTTATGATTGACAACGCATGGGAATATGGCGATGAAGTTCAAAGCATAGTCAAGAGCCTCGGGGCAGACGAGATTGTTATTCTTCATGGTGCAACAACAGCAGAAGATGTCTCTGCATATATCGACAGAAACGGTCTTCCAATCTCCCACATCTGCGGATCTTATGAAGGCGTTATGTCCTCTCCTGCAAAAAGGTATATTAAAGATACAATTGCAGCAGGTGCAAAAATCATTCAACTCTCATCTCCTAATGCTTATTCCTCATTGTTTAAAAATTCAGTTCTAAAGAAGTTTAAAGATAATGGAAGAGCATTTATCAGCACAATTTCTCCTGAATTGTGCGGTGGCAGAGAAGATCTTAGAAGTGATTGGAGCGACCTTTCAGGGCGAGGTTACAGCGTTATTGAAACAAACTATCCACAAGACCTTGTTAATTATATAAAAGAGATTGAAAGTTATCGTACAAGCCTTTCTGCGCTTATTACACAGGCACAAGGAATCAACACCTCAAACTATTCCAAAGATTCTTCAAAAGAGCTTAAATCAGCTCTAAAGGACGCCGAAGAACTTGCAGCAATCGGTAGCACTTCGCTCGAAAACATTGATGTCGCAAGATATAATCTTCAACAGGCAATCGATGCAATGACTCCTCGCGGAGAGAATGAAAGAGATGGAATAGGTGCTGGTACAGTAGTTTTAATAATTATGATTGCTATTGTTGTTATAATTGCTATTGCATATGTCCTGCTTAAAAGCAAAAAAAAATCACCTCCTCCATCATCAAGCGGAACAGGTGAAGCACCAAGACCAAAGAAAAGGCTTCTGATAAGAAAACGCAAAACTCAAAAGCAAAAGTTAAAGACAGGCGGCATACCAGAACAACCAATACCACCACACAACAAACCATAATCTTAAAACAGATCAACGGTTGTGAGATATTTCTCACAACCGTTTTTATTTAACTCACCCACCCCACCACCGACTTTATAAACGAAATATAAACATTGTGTAGTTAAATACATCAACTATTTAATGTAATAAAACTTAGTACTTCAATTTCATTAAATAAACCTAAACATAAATATAATTAATACTAACCGTTTGGTTTTTAGAAATTCACTTCTAATATTTTATAACATTATCCTGTTTAACATGTAATAACTGTTTTATTTTTATCTACCTCTTTATTATTTTAGTATGATTTAAAATATACTATTATATTTGTTTCTATAAAAATGTACTATTACTTAAAGATTTAATAGCTAAAGCAAAAGTGGTATTATACAACTTGCAATTAACTAATAAAAACTTTATTACAAATATTCTAAATTAAGGTTTTTATATTATTTTTGTCAAAAAAAAAGAGCCTCCAGCTTTTGGAGGCTCTTATAAAAAATTTTTTTTGCTATTACAAAACTATTATTTCAAAAGACCTGGCAACTTAAACTCTGATAATTCGTTTCCTAAGTTTGTCATACCTTCTGTAAGTGCTTTAATCATAGCATCTGTTTCATCAGAATTATCAGCTAATGTTTTCATAAGAGCTTCCATCGCTTGTGAGCCTGATGCCAAAGCTTTACTTGTACTATCAATAAGTGCAGGAAGTCCATCTGCAGCCTGTGCAAGAGCCTGTATAATTTGATCTACATCAATTTCTTTCATTGCTTTAGCAAAAATCTCCATAGAATCAGCAGCTAATGCAGCAAATATAGAACCTGTTTTTGCCATATCTCTAAACATTGTTCCAAGTGAACCGCCCATATCTTGCATCATTGATCCAAGAACGCCCATACCATCTGCAAGACCTGCTAACAATGGTTTCATGCCTGCTGAAAGCTCTCTAAGCATTTCACTTGTTCCAAGAAGAAGTCCGTTTGTTGTGGCAAGAAGATTGTTAAGGTTAACCATCATCTGCCTAAGAGGAAGCCCGTTCATGTTCTGCATAAGGATAATCAATTCATCCATCATACGCATTGTCTTCTCAAGGGCTATTGGCATATATGTAGATGATTCAACCAATGCTCTCCAAATTGTTCCGAAATCATGAAGCATTGTATCAAGGAATGGAAGTAACTTTGCAAGAACTGGATCCATATACTTCCAAAGTACAAATAAAAGTACTCCTCCAACCAATAATAATGTTCCAAGAGTTAAGAAAAGAAGAATAGATAAGACCATTCTAAATGCCGTGCGTCTTCTAAGTTTTTCTTGATACTCCAAAGACTTTGTTAGTCTTTGAGCCTCAAGAGTGTTTGAAACTCTCATAAGAGCTTCGCCGATTTGCTCCTCCGAGGATATGGTGCGCCTTCTGTCGTCCATATATCCCACACTCACTTTCCGAATATTTTCTATAAATCCAAAAGCCGTCAGTAGTGGAAAATATTCCACTGTCCTCGTTATTATACAATATATGTACGGACAAATCAAGGACTTTATTACAAAAATCATAACCAAATGTTATGTATTTTTGAACAAACTCAATAGTGCCCAAAAACGCAACGGGAGCGAGTACATTTTTGTAGGTTGCGACGAATTGTTTCGACTTTTTACAACTACCTTTTACAACTTACACATTTATAAATGCGAGGCTTGCCGCAATTGCAGTTTGACCTGCAAAATATGTTGCAATGTTTACACATTTTAGTGGAAATGACTTTACTTTTCCAAAGTCCAGTATTCCTATTGTTGCATCTGAGATTGCAAAAAGTATTGAACCTGTGGAAAGTAAAACGGCAAACGGTAAATTGCCTGCATTTGAAAATAAAATAGCAACTGAAACCGAGCATATTGCCATTGTGGAAAGCATTGTCGCATATAAAACGCATGGAACTACAAGCCATTTTTTAAGTTTCTTGTAATTCATTGCTATCACTACTATTGTTCCAGCAACCAAAACTGCTACAGAAACAATTCTCCACATTACAAAGAAGTTCCAATTAGGCTCCATTCTAAAGCAGAGTTTTATGTATGTATATGCATATACTAAATGCCCTGCAAAAAATGCTACTGCTCCAACTCCGTAGGTTTTTGCGCCTCCACGCAAATGCAAAAATAAGTCGCCAATCCATCCAAGTGTTAGTGCTAGCATAAGCAATTTTACAAATTCTGAACGGTTGCCCGAAATTTGAATTGCTACAGCACCAACCACCAAGAAGAGTGTTGCACAAACCATTTTCACCGCTAATGATCTGTTTGTCTTTTTAATCTTTTGTTCCTTAAGAAAGACCGGTACAAGCGCCGCTTCCAAAACCACAGCTAGCACCAATAGAACCTTATAAACCATTATAACCTTTCCTCGCATATCTTCTTATTTTTATCCATAACAAAAACATCAAAAAGAAGCTTCCTCCAATGTAAACTTTTTGTGTCGTACTTTTAACCTCCCATTTCAATATGCCCTAATGCCTCCAGAGCTGTTTTTGTTTACGGTTAAATATTTTTTATGATCAAAGACAAACGCTTTATCAGCATTTGTCTTTCTTCTTTTCCATTTAAAATAAAGCGTAATAAGTGGTAACGCTCTACCACTTTATTGCATTATATATCATTCCTATATATAATGTAATATAAAACTCAATATTTCGTGGTTACAATAATTAAGTTTTTTATTATATAATCGTTTCTTTTTTTATAATATTTCCTAGGAAATATTATAGCCAGATAGTTTATTCCAGTGATAACCTTACAAATCTACCTACGCACTAATTAACTTTGACCTTGTTATATCTACTTTATTTTTTCAAATGTAAGCGTTGCATCCTGACACTTGTTGCGAGAAGAAATGAGTTCAAGTGAATACACCGCACAAGCCTGCTTGTAATATGGATACACATAAACAACTGTAGGAAAAATCAAAACACTAAGAAATATCCATGCAACGAAACGAAGTTTAAATAGAAATAAATCAACGCATTTTTCATCCATTAATCTTTCACTTTCCGCAATTATTCCTCTTGCAGAAAGGTCGCCACGCTGTGTCAGCATCCAATAACAAAGAGCATATCTTTGGCGGATACACATAAACGACACAAATCCCAATGCAAGCAGTATAATATTTCCACAAATTATTATTACTGCTATTGCTTTTGTTGCTGTTGCTTGCCGAACTGTAGAAATGCAAATCTCTAATACTATTGCAGATGGAATTAAAAGTACAATTGCCCAAAATATGTTTAATATCCACAGCCTGATATAAAGTGATGTATATCGTTTTACTCCAGCTTTTTTTACTGCCATTCTAACAGGCTTATATTTAAGGTTCCCGTTGATTTTTGATTTGAAAATAAACCATATTTCCCTTGCCGCCTTTAAATTTGCTAAAATTGGGATTGATACAAGTACTGCAAAAAGGGAAATAATAAGTTTTACATACAGGTTTGAAAAAAAGGATAGAAATTCAAAATTTGTTAAACTTGTTGGAATAAGCGAATTTATCATACGTAAATTTGAAAGAGACAAATACGTAAAAACACAAAGAAATAGCAAAGCAAATGTTTTTGACACCTGCCTTGAGTTTATTTCTTTTGCTTTAATTTGAATTCTGCTTTTTTCGTTCAATAATATCAGCTCCGTTTGCAAAGTATTCCTCTGATATTATTGGCTATGTTTTTCAAATTTATCCTTATATTGTTTATTATAAAGGTCAAATACATTACAACATCGACCTTAAATAATCAAATTTTTGTATTTTATGTTCTATTAAACATCATGCTTTTCTAATATTTTACATTGCAAAAAAAATTATGTCAACACAATAAAAAAAGTAATAAACGTTAAAAAATAATCATATTCTTTATTTGTGTTCTTTTTGCTTGTCTTTTTTGTAATAAATAACTATAAACACTTGAATTAACATGGTATGTTTGATAGAATAAATATAGAAAGATTTTCTGATTTTTGCATATTATACTATTTTATTCTGAGAGGTGCCACCATAATGGGAATACAAAAAGAATGGGATTTAGATCTTCCTGTTTATCTGTTTCACGAGGGTAACAATACAAAATCATACCAGCTCCTCGGCGCACATACGAAGGGCATAGGTGATACAGTCGTTTTCCGTGTGTGGGCTCCTAACGCAGCTTTTGTCAGCGTTGTTGGTGATTTTAATAATTGGGATGCAGACATAAATCCAATGTATCCATTTGACGACAACGGCGTTTGGGAATGTGTTATTGAAGAGGGCGTCAAAAAATTTGACGCTTACAAATATCATATTGAATCTACTAACGGTAGTGTTCTTATGAAAAGCGACCCATATGGTGTTCATATGGAAACTCGCCCAGGAACAGCCACAAAATTTTATGAGCTTGACTCATACAAATGGAATGACGCAAAATGGATGGACGCCAGAAGTTCTACCCCCATCTATGACAAACCAGTGAATATTTATGAAGTACACGCTGGTTCTTGGAAGCGTTTTTCTGATGGCAACTTTTTTTCCTATCGCAAGCTTGCTGACGAACTTATTCCTTATGTTAGTGATATGGGATACACTCATATTGAGTTTATGCCTTTGTCCGAGTACCCATTTGACGGCTCTTGGGGATATCAGGTAACTGGATATTTTGCACCTACATCACGCTATGGTCTGCCTGAGGATTTAATGTATCTTATCGATAAATGCCATCAAAACAATATAGGAATTATTCTCGACTGGGTTCCCGCTCATTTTCCAAAAGATGCTAACGGCCTTTATGAATTTGACGGGGGTCCATGCTATGAATACGCAGATCCACGCAAGGGCGAACACAAAAGCTGGGGTACAAAGGTATTTGACTTTGGCAGAACCGAAGTTCAAAGTTTTCTAATTTCCAATGCTATGTATTGGTTTGATATGTTCCATATTGATGGATTGCGTGTTGATGCTGTTGCGTCAATGCTTTATCTTGACTATGACCGTAAGAACGGAGAGTGGATTCCGAACTCTTATGGCGGACGAGAAAATTTAGAGGCTGTTGACTTTATTAAAAAGCTTAACGAAGCTGTATTCCGTGAGCATCCAGATGTAATGATGATTGCGGAGGAAAGCACTGCATGGCCAATGGTTTCCAAACCCACTTATCTTGGCGGACTTGGATTTAACTTTAAATGGAATATGGGCTGGATGAATGATGTTTGTCGCTATTTTTCTCTTGATGGACTTAGCCGTAAATATAATCACGACTGCCTTACATTCTCATTCTTTTATGCATTTTCCGAAAACTATATGTTGCCCATTTCTCATGATGAAGTAGTTCATGGCAAATGTTCTCTTATCGGAAAAATGTCAGGCAATCCCGATGTTCCCGAAGAGTATGTTCAAAAATTTGCAGACATGCGTTCTATGCTTGGGTATATGTACGCTCACCCGGGTAAGAAGATTACTTTTATGGGTCAGGAATTTGCTCAGTTTAAAGAATGGGATTTCGAGAGCGAGTTGGACTGGAAAATGCTTGAGTATGATGCTCACAAGCAAATGTTGGAGTACACAAAAGCTCTTAATAAGTTGTATAAGGAAACTCCTGCTTTGTGGCAGATTGACTACAGCTGGGAGGGCTTTTCTTGGCTTGTTAGCGACGATAATGTCAATTCAGTTCTCGCTTTTAGAAGAATGGACGAGAACGAAAACGAAATTATCATTGTGTGCAACCTTACATCTGTTGAACGCAAAGATTACCGTATAGGTGTAAAAAAAGGTTCTTATGAGTTGCTCCTTAGTTCTAATGAAAAACGCTTTGGTGGCAACGGCAAAGTTCCAAAGGGTAAAGTTAAAACCACTAACGTCGCTATGCATGATCAACAGCAAAGCATTTGTATTGACCTGCCCGCAAATTCAGTTCTCTTTTTAAAGAAAATTAGGGAAGTAGAAATCACGGATTTAAAAAGTGCTGGAAAAACTACAAAAAAAGCTGCTGGCACAGATTCTAAAAAGACTACTGCAACTGCTAAAAAAAGCACTGCCACTGATTCTAAAAAAACTGTGGTAAAGGCTGAAAAAAGTTCTGACACAGCTTTAAAAATCAGCCCCAAAAAGACGACTAAGAAAAGTCATATTAAGGAAGTTTAAAAATAAGGATATTTAGCAAATATTGCTTTTAAAAATAAGAAACAAGAACGGATTTTCAAATTGCAAAAATCACAAGCAAGGGAGTGGAGCTATGGCTCGAAAAATGGAATGCATTGCAATGCTTTTGGCTGGCGGTCAAGGGAGCCGTTTAGGCATACTTACAAAAACTATTGCAAAGCCTGCCGTATCTTACGGAGGCAAATACAAAATTATTGACTTTCCCCTTTCAAACTGTGTAAATTCAGGAATTTATACGGTTGGCGTCCTTACTCAGTATCAGCCTTTGGTACTGAATGATTACATCGGCAACGGCGAGCCTTGGGATTTGGACCGCATGGACGGTGGCGTTCATATTCTTTCTCCATATCAGCAAATCGAGGGTACCGAGTGGTACAAAAACACAGCAAATGCAATTTATCAGAACATCAATTTTATTGACAAGTACGACCCTGAATATGTTGTTATTCTATCGGGCGACCATATATATAAAATGGATTATTCGCAGATGCTTGCATACCACAAAGAAAAAGAAGCCGCATGCACAATCGCAATGCTTGAAGTTCCATGGGAAGAAGCTTCTCGTTTCGGACTTATGATTGTTGATGACGACGGAACAATTAAAGAGTTTGAGGAAAAGCCAGAAAAGCCTAGTAGCAACAAAGCTTCTATGGGAGTTTATATGTTCACTTGGGAAAAACTTCGCAGCTATCTTTTAGATGATGAAGCTGACCAAAATTCAAGCAACGACTTTGGCCACGACCTTATACCTGCTATGCATAAGGCTGGCGAAAAACTTGTTGCTTATCAGTTTGACGGATACTGGAGAGATGTTGGAACAATTGACAGTCTCTGGGCATCCAATTTAGACCTTTTATCTCCTTCTACTGGGCTTAATCTTGATGACCCTAACTGGAAAATTTATTCAAGAAGTCCAAGCTCGCCTCCACAGTATATTTCTGACACTGCACAGGTGCAGAATTCTATGCTTGCAGAGGGATGTCAAGTTGAGGGAAAAGTTGACTTCTCAGTTTTGTTTGACAATGTAACTGTTGAAAAAGATGCAGTTGTTCGCGACTCTATAATTATGCCTGGCAGCAAAATCAAAAGTGGTGCTGTTGTTAAATATTCTATTGTCGCTGAGAATACCGTTGTTGAAGAAAAAGCTTCTATCGGAAAACGCCCAGAAGAGGTTGATATGGACACTTGGGGTATTACCGTTATTGGCTCTAACATAACTATTGGCAAAAATGTTTGTATCGGTGCTAATGAAATGATTGATTCTGATGTGTTGGAGGTGGCGAAATGAGATCGAACGATGTACTCGGCATAATCTATTCCCACTCCTATGATGAATCTATACCCGAACTTACTAATGTTCGCACTATGGCATCTGTTCCTTTCGGCTGCCGTTATCGTATGATTGATTTTCCTCTTTCAAATATGGTTAACAGCGGAATTACACAAGTAGGTGTTATAACCAAGAGTCATTACCAATCTCTTATGGACCATGTTGGAACAGGCAAGCCGTGGGACCTTTCAAGAAAAAGGGAAGGTATGTTTATACTTCCTCCTTTTAACAATGCATCTCCATTCGGCAATCATGATAATCGCATACAATCATTTGTGAGCATTATTGATTTTTTACGTCGTTCAAGGCACGAGTATGTTGTGCTTACAGATACAAACACCATCTATAATTTTGATTTTGCTGATCTTTTCAAGTTCCACACAAAGAGCGAAGCTGATATAACAGTTGTTTATAAGCATGGAAAGAGACCTATTCTTGATAATATTATGGTTATGAACATGAACGAAGAAACTAAGCGTGTTGGGGAAATCACTCTTTCTCCTAACGGTAATGACGAGGTTGATTATTCTCTTAACATTATACTTCTTCGCAAATCACTTCTTGAGCATTTGGTTCAAAGTTCTTTTTGCCTTAACCATAACAATTTTGAGCGTGATGTTCTTCAACGTAATGTTAAGAATCTGCGTGTGTTTGGATATGAAGCTCCAGGATTTTCTGCACTTATTGATTCTCTGCAAAGCTATTATGAAGTTAACATGCAGTTGCTTGATCCAAAAAATCGCAGAACTTTGTTTGATCCAAAAAATCAAATTCACACAAAAATTTGTGATAATGTACCAGCAACTTACAGCTATGACTGTAATGTTAAAAACTCTCTTATTGCTGATGGTTGCATAATAAACGGAACTGTAGAGAATTCTATTTTATTCCGCGGAGTTCATATTGCTGAAGGTGCAGTTGTTAAAAACTCCATCATTATGCAAGGCTCTGTTGTAAGCAGAGATTCAAAACTCAACTGCGTTATAACAGACAAAGATGTTTCAATCACTCCAGGCAAAAATTTGTCAGGTGATACGGCTTATCCAATCTATTTGGGTAAAGGAATCTCAGTTTGATTTTTTGCCGAATGTATAATCTGCATTCGGTTTGACACTAAAAGGAGTGGATTTTTTGAAAGTTTTATTCGTTTCAAGTGAGGCAACTCCATTTGCCCTTAGCGGAGGCTTGGGAGAGGTTGCAGGTGCATTGCCACAAGCACTCAAAGCTAATAAGTTTGATTGCCGTGTTATTATGCCTTTATATGGTCAGATTCCTGATAATCTTCGTAAAAAGATGAAGTTTTTAACCTCTTTTGAGGTTAATGTTGCTTGGCGTAATCAGTATTGCGGTATTTTTAAAGCAACTGCAAATGGAGTAACATATTATTTTGTTGATAATGAGTATTACTTCAAACGTGAAGGTCTTTACGGTCATTACGATGATGCCGAAAGATTTTCTTATTTTTCTCGAGCTGTGCTTGATGCAATAGCTCACATCGACTTTAAGCCTGACATCATTCATTGTCATGACTGGCAAACTGCTTTGGTTCCATTTTATTACAGCGTTTTTTATGCAAATCAAAGTGGTTATGAGAACATAAAGACAATTTATACTATTCATAACATTCAGTATCAAGGCGTTTTTGGCAGAGAAATTTTAAACGAGCTTATTGGCGTAAGCCCAGATAAATATTCACTCATTGAATACGACGGCATTGTAAACTTTGCAAAGAGTGCTATTGAATGTGCTAACAAAGTTACAACCGTAAGCCCAACATATGCAAATGAAATTTTGGATGCATGGTACAGTCACGGACTTGACCCTATTCTTTATCAACGGTCTTGGAAGCTTTGCGGTATTCTCAATGGTATTGACACTACAAGCTATAACCCAGAAACTGACCCTGATATTTTCTACAAATACTCATTGCAGAAAAAGGCAGGCAAAGCACGCAACAAAAAAGCTTTGCAGGAGCATTTTGGATTTGAAGTTAACAAAAATATTCCAATAATTTGCATTGTTTCTCGCCTTGTTTCTCACAAGGGACTTGACCTTGTTAAGGCTGTTATTGACGAATTGCTTTACAATACCGAAGTTCGTGTTATCGTTCTTGGCTCTGGCGACACTGAGTATGAGGAGTTCTTTAAAGGCGTTGCCGAAAGGCATCCTGACAAATTCCGTTTAGCTCTTGGCTTTATCCCTGAACTTTCACGCAAGCTTTATGCTGGTTGTGATATGTTGCTTATGCCTTCAAAGAGTGAACCATGCGGGCTTTCACAGCTTATCGCTTTGCGTTACGGCACAATTCCAATCGTTCGTGAAACTGGTGGACTAAAAGATACAATCACTGACTGTGGCGACACAGAAGGAAACGGATTTACCTTTAAAACATATAACGCTCACGATATGCTTTGGGCTATCAACAGAGCTATTGATCTTTATTACAATCATAATCCAGCATGGAAAAAGCTTGTTAGTCGTGCAATGGAATGTGATCACAGCTGGAATAGTTCTGCTCGTGAGTACATCGATATGTATACCGACCTTTTAAATCAGTAATTATAATATAACAAATTAAGACCACCCATAATTCTGGTGGTCTTCTTGTTTTTTTATAATTGATATATACTTTTAATTTTCTACTTGTAGCAAATCAAAATATGATGTACTATATAAAACAACACCTAAACAATAAGTTCTGCTAAACTTGAGTTCAAAAACTCATTCGCCCAATTTGTTATGGTTTTGATACATAAAGGTATCTCTTGGAACTTATATGGTCTTGTATTCTTTTCAATTTCATCCAGCATCGAATTTGAAAGCACCTGCAAAAATTGCATCTGTGTTTTGCTTGGTATATTTGAGCCAACCCAGTTTTTTGGAATATAGCCAGACTCAACGCCCTTTAGAATCATAAAGTAAGCTTCAAGAGCATAGATTCCTTGCATCTTTTCTCCGTTTTTATTGTTCTTATAGAACTTTGCACCAAGTAATACACTCGCTCTATAAAGTGTATTTATGCACATCTCGGCATCCTGCGGAATATCGTCTATATTTTCAACCATATCAAAGCTTACTGAGCTATTGCTGTTTCCCAGCAAATAGTCACAGCTTACACCATAATAATTTGAAACACGCAGTACAAAATCAAGTCCACACTCTCTTATACCATTTTCATAGTGTGAAAGTAGTGCCTGTGAAATTCCAAGTTCATTTGCCGCTACCTTTTGGCTTATACCTTTTCTTTTGCGTAATTCTGTTATTGTGCTCGCAAAGTTTGTTGACATTTTTTTACCTCTCTTTTTATACCATTTGTAATATTATAACTCTAATATAAAAATTTGTATATATAAATGCAAACATAAAAATACATTTTGTTTTGGAGGCTCTTATGAAAACATATAAAATACATCTTATTCGTCACGGTATTACCCAAGCAAATCTTGATGGTAAATACGTAGGTCATGTTGACGTTCCTCTGTGTGACCAAGGCAAAGCACAGCTTGTTCAAATGGTAAACGATTTTGAATATCCAACACCGGACGCACTTTTTTGCAGTCCGCTCTCACGCTGTATTGAGACCGCACAAATAATTTACGGCGATATGAATCCAATAATAATCCCCGACCTTATTGAATATAACTTTGGTGATTTTGAGGGCAAAACAGCCGAAGAACTTCGTAAAAACGAACTGTTTTCGCAGTGGCTTTCTGGCAATTCTGATTTTGCTCCTCCATTTGGCGAAAGTAATGCTCAATTTGGCAAGCGTGTCTGTGGTGCATTTTCAAAAATTGTTGATGGACTTATAAAAACAGGCACAACAAATGTAAGCATTGTTACACATGGCGGAGTTATTATGGCTATTCTCCACTGCTTTGCAGTTCCTGAACTACCAATGACAGAGTGGCTTACTCCAAACGGTTGCGGATATACCGCTTGCATTACTCCTTCTTTGTGGAGCCGTATGCAAAAGTTTGAGGTTTTTGGTGAACTGCCAATTGTTGAAGATGACAACCTTGAAAGTAGTGAAAACCCTTTTGAGATTAATAAAGAAGTTTTAAGAAATGCAAACTACGGATTTTTTGATGAAATAGATTTCCAAAAATAGGTGTTGACAATTTGAAAATTAATTAATATAATGCTATTAAACATTATATATGTTCTTTACTTCAAAGACTGTGATGGAAAGAAAGACAGATTTTTGTATGTTCCAGAGAGTCGGCGGTCGCTGTGAGCCGATACTGCTTATCTGTGTATAACTCGTTCTTGAGTCGTTTGCCTGAAATCATAGGGCAAGCCGCATTAGACTGCGTTAAAAGTCAGAGCCTTGATAGAGGCTCAAAGGATAGTTCTTTTGAACTATTGAAGTAGGGTGGTACCGCGTGGATTAATCCTCGCCCCTATATTAACCATAGGGGCGATTTTTTGTACCCATTTTTAGAAAATTGCCTCTGATTAATTAAGGAGGAACTCTTATGAAAAACTGTAAAGCAAAGTACACACCTTTTACACCTGTCAAAATTGAGAACAGGCAGTGGCCGTCAAAAACGATTACCCAACCACCCGTTTGGTGCAGTGTTGATTTGCGTGACGGCAATCAAGCACTTGTTGACCCAATGAATCTTTCCGAAAAGTTGGAGCTTTTTAAAACGCTCGTTAAAATGGGTGTTAAGGAAATTGAGGTTGGATTTCCATCTGCATCGCAAACAGAATATGATATTTTGCGTACACTCATTGATGGTGGTCATATTCCTGATGATGTTACAATTCAGGTTCTTGTTCAAGCAAGAGAACATCTTATACGCAAAACCTTTGATGCTGTTAAGGGTGCAAAAAATGTAATCATACATTTTTATAACTCCACCTCTACACTGCAACGCAAGGTTGTTTTTAAAAAAGATATGGATGGTATAATTGATATTGCCGAAAAGGGTGCAATACTTATTAAAGAGCTTGCAGACCAGGCAAAAGCAGAAAGTGATATAAACATCCGCTTTGAATATTCTCCCGAAAGTTTTTCAGGTACAGAGCCTGACAACGCTGTTTTAATTTGCGAAAAGGTCATGGAAGCTATTGGTGCAAGCGAGAATAATAAAGTTATTTTGAATTTGCCCAGCACTGTTGAAGGTAGCACTCCAAACGGCTACGCAGACCAAATAGAGTATTTTTGCACTCATATATCAAATCCGCAAAATGCTATAATCAGCCTTCATCCGCACAATGACAGAGGAACAGCTGTTGCCTCCGCCGAGCTTGGAATGCTTGCGGGTGCACAAAGAGTTGAGGGCACATTGTTTGGCAACGGTGAGCGTACTGGTAATGTTGACATTGTGACTCTTGCACTTAACATGTATACTCAAGGCATTGACCCTATGCTTGAAATTTCAAACATCAACGCTATTCGAGAGATCTACGAACGCACCACAAAAATGCGTGTTCATGAGAGACATCCATATGCAGGAGACCTTGTATTTACCGCTTTTTCTGGTTCACATCAAGATGCAATCAGCAAGGGCAAAGTATATATGAAAGAATCCAACTCACAGCAATGGCAAGTACCATATCTGCCAATTGACCCTGCCGATATTGGCCGTGAATATGACCCTGTTATTCGCATTAACAGCCAGTCCGGCAAAGGCGGTGCTGCATATGTTATTGAGCATGAGTTTGGCTTCTTCCTTCCCAAGCCTGTTCAAGTTGAATTTGGCAATGCTGTTAAAGCTTATTGCGATAAAAAAGGAACAGAAATTAGCAAAAATGATGTTTATGACATATTTAAGAAAGAGTACCTCGATATTACTGGGCCATATGTACTTTTGAGCCACAAATTTCACGAAACATCAGAGGTTAACGACTCTTCTCCAAAGGTTGTGTTTGAAGGACTTATCAAACACAATGGAGACGAACCTGTTGAAATCTGCGGAAAAGGTAACGGACCTATCGATGCATTTTTCAGTGCACTTTCAAAAGTTGGCATAACAGGATACACATTCATTGACTATCGTGAGCATTCAATATCCATCGGTTCCGATGCAAAGGCTGTTTCCTACATCCATTTGTCTGATAAAGATGGAACTAGCACTTTTGGCGTTGGCATTTCACACAATATTACCTATGCTTCTCTCCGTGGAGTTTTGTGTGCTATAAACCGTTCCATATTAAAGCAACAAAATTAATTTTAATTTTTTATTCAAAAACACAAAAACCACGGTACTTATTTGTACCGTGGTTTTTGCTATATTAGTTTTATTATTTGTTAGCCAACAAACGAAGCCAGTATGTACGGCAATCCAAAAGCAAACGCTATTGATGTGAGAAGTGTTATTCCAAAATTTTCAAGCAATGCACCTGCATACATTATTCCTGCAGGAATTGCGAGCAAAATTTTTGACGACATAGACGCTGTACTCTCTTCGCCATAAAGGCTTTCCCACATTGAGCACGCATCTTCCATCATAGGAAACATATTGGTAAAAAATGATATTCCAAAGTATAAAAGGAAAAACGAAATAATATTATATTTACCAAAATAAAACACATTAATTGTTGCAGGAGTAATTACCAAAAGTCCGCAAAGCAGGCTTAATATAAAAGGCATAAAGCAAACGCCAAAACTTTTGCGTCCCTTTACCAACTCGTGCTCAACATGACCACAAAGTTCGTTTGGCTGAAGTGACCTTATATCCTCTACGGGAATCTCATAAAGTCTGCAGGTAAGGTGCTCTAAAAACGCCTTGAACACTGCTCCCGGAAAAGTAATGTACTTAACTATTGTATAAATCATTTCCATGTTATATCCCCCTCACCCTTTTGGAAAACATCCTCAAGAGTCTTTGAACCTTCTATTATGCTAATAACATCATTTGAAAGCTGATTTCCTAAGGTTTCTTCCATCTTTGTATAGGTATCAGAATCATTGCACAGATGTGCACAAAGAGCATAGAGGTTTGCATTTGAAGTATACATATACTGCTCAGTTGAATTGTCATAAGCTGTTTTTGCGTATTGCAATGCTTCTTTTGGCTTGCCCTCAATCAATAAAATAATTGCCATTTGGTGGTTAAGGTTACCGTCCGTTGACTTTATTTCAAGCCCATCCTTTACGGATTTTGTCGCTTTTGCAAAATTGCCCTGAAGTCTATATGCAATTGCCCGGTATGCCTTAGTATTAAGATTTTCGTAGTTAATTGAATCCAATGCATTGCAATATTTAAACATATTATCGTAGTCTTTCATGTTTAAATACAACTCAGCAAGAGAAGGAAGGTAAAGTGATGAATACTGTGGAGATGCCTTTTCCATTTTTTTGAGGTGCTCAAGCTGAACCTCTTTGTTTTCTTCAAAAGCAAGTGCAGCATAGTACTTCCAGTATTCTATAAGACCCTTGTCATATGTTTCATCTTTATCCTTCTTTATAGTTTCATCAAAGCTTTTTACAAAGCTCTTATAATCCTTAACAGATTGGAAAGAGGTTGCAACAACTTCATACACTTTATCAAACTCTTCCATAGTTGTCATTGCATCTTTAACCTTGCGATTTGAGAACGAATCAAGGTTTTGACCGCTATAGTATTTGCTTATAAACTTTTCGGTGTTTTCATAATACTCTGCACCTAATTTGTTATAAAGCTCAACTTGATTTTCTAAAATCTTTTTGCCGATTACTTTTTGATTTACTTTCAACTGTGTGTTTATTTCATCATAAGCAGTAACTGCTGAATAAAGTTTTTTATCTTTTACAAGTGCTTCAGCCTTTGCAACATTGCTAAACGTTCCCCATTCCTGAGAAAGTTGCCAGCTTGACAAAAACAAAATAGCCACAACAATAATTGGTGTAAATATTTCAGAAAATTTAAACGGATGCTTTTTCATTAATTCTCTGCATTCACTACAATAAGGATTACTCTGCGAAATACTTGTATCGCGAGCTCTTTCTCCGCAAACTTCGCAAAGATCATCTTCATCAATATTTTCAGCTTCTTTTGCCTCTTTAATCTCTTGCCGTGCAGTTTTAACAAGCTCGTTCCAATCCCCTGTTTCAGGATTTTCTAAAATCTTGTTAACTTCTTCCTGAACAAGATTTTTAATGTTTTCAAGCTCCTTAAGCTCCTGTGAAATTAATTCCTCGTCACGCTCCACAAACGCTTTTTCTGCAACCTCAACTTCATCCGTTGTGTCGGCAACATCCTTTTCAGCCTTAGGCTGTGCATCCTCTTTTGGCTCTTCTTGTTTTGGCTTTTTAGGTTTCTCGGCTTTAGTTGCGTCCTTCTTAGCCTTGCTTTGTGTCTGCTTCTTTGCAGGCGCTTTATCCTGTGATGCCGTTTCCTGCGATTCCTTTTTTGTTTGCTTTTTTGCAGGTTCGGCCTGCTTTTTTTCATTTACATCTGCTTTAGCTTGCTGTTCTTTTTTAGGTGCAGATTTCTTTTTTGTTCCAGAAGAACTTGTTTTATTCTCTGTCTTTTTGGGCTTTGATGCTGTCGTTGCCTCTTTTTTGGCGTTTGATGTAGTTTTATTTTCCTTTTGTGTTGCGTCTGTGCTTTCGCCTTCAGACTTCTTTTGATTTATGTCCGACAATTAGCATCCTCCTCCGTTGTATATTGTTAACATTTTACCACTTTAATTCAAAGTTTTCAAACGGTGTACAAAAAGTTTACAAATTTATTTTTTGAAAAATCAAATTATCTATTAAAATATAAAAACAGCCCTCTTTTGAGGGCTGTTTTTGCTAATTGAAAGCTACATACACATAGAGTATGTCTGCTAAATCTTTTATTCCGCCTTTTTCTTTCTATTAACTGTTATGTTCTGACTTGTAAAGTCAAAGATTTTACCAAGTGCAAGCACACCAATAACAGTAACAATAAGTTCTGGAATCATGTATGACGAGTTGTACCCAATTGAGTATTTCACGATTGCACCAATAGTGTTTGACGGTGCATAGCCTTTCCAAATTGTTACGCCGCTTATAAAATGACATGCAAAACGCAAAACGCTTGCAAGAATGCCACCGCATGCAAGAGCTATCGGCTGGCTATTAATCTTGTTCTTAAACACTCCTCCAAGACCCAAAACGCCAAAAGCAATAAGGTAGTCTGAAAATACCAGAATGATATAAGAGACAATTCCAGTAACATAGCTGAAATTATTTAGTCCAAACATCATCTGAAAGATACCCATAACAACGCCGCTTAATAGTCCCCATGGTGTGCCATAGCGGTAAGCCAGAATAATAATTGGAACCTGGCTGAACACTGTTACATTTCCGCCAAACGGAAACTTAATTACAGTTAATTCACTAAGTACTACTGCAATTGCAATAAGTATTGCCGTTTCTGTCAAGCGTAGTGTTTTGTTTGATAGCTTTTTCTGATTTTCTGATTTCATTAAAATCACCTCAAAATAAAAATTCGCCAAGCGATAGAACAAACCGCTAGGCAAAAACACAATCTTCCTACGCAGGCATTATCCTGATCAGGTTCGAGCAAAGTGATGTGAAACCGACACCACTACAACGCTCTCGGGTCCGAAAATGCATAAACTTTCATCTCAGCCGGCTTGCACCAGCACCCCAATATTCACTTGACGCATGCATTATACCATAATAATACAAAAACCGTCAAGATAACTATTGCATAAATTTAATTTAAGTGATAGAATAAGCATCTGTATTTTATAAAATTATGAGGGTGTAGAATTTTGAGTTTAAGAGAAGATATTAGAAATATTGCTATTATTGCCCACGTTGACCATGGTAAAACAACTTTGGTTGATGAAATGCTTAAGCAAAGCGGAACCTTTCGTTCAAACGAGCAGGTTGCCGAAAGAGTAATGGATTCCAATGATTTGGAAAGAGAGCGTGGTATTACCATTCTTTCCAAAAATACTTCAGTTCATTATGAAGAAACAAAAATAAATATTATTGACACTCCTGGCCATGCTGATTTTGGTGGCGAGGTTGAGCGTATACTCCTTATGGTTGACGGCGTTTTATTGCTGGTTGACGCATTTGAGGGCTGTATGCCACAAACTCGTTTTGTTCTTAAAAAGGCTTTGGCTTGCCAAAAAAAGGTTGTAGTTGTTGTTAATAAGATTGACCGACCAGGTGCTAGACCTGCTGAGGTTGTTGACGAAGTTATTGACCTTTTCATTGAACTTGGTGCAGATGATGAGCAACTTGAATTCCCTGTTCTCTATGCTTCAGGCAGAGATGGCTATGCTTCATTTGACGAACGTGCAACAAGTGGCGATATGCGTCCACTGTTTGACGCTATCATTAAAAAGATTGAACCTCCAAAGTGTGAGGTGTCCGAGCCATTGCAAATTCTTTTCTCCAGCCTTGATTATGATGACTATGTTGGCAGAATCGGTGTTGGCAGAGTTGAACGTGGTGAAGTAAAGCAGGGACAGCAAGCTGTTTTGTGCAATACTGATGGCGACAAAAGAAATGTTAAAATCACAAAGCTTTATCAATACGAGGGTCTTAAAAGAGTTGAGGTTGACACTGCAAAAGCAGGCGATATAATCGCTGTTGCAGGAATTGCTGACCTTAACATCGGTGAAACCGCATGTGCAACAGATTGCGTTGAGCCAATCGAGTTTATCAAGATTGACGAGCCTACAATTTCAATGAACTTCATCGTTAATAACAGTCCATTTGCAGGTAAAGAGGGCAAGTTTGTAACCTCTCGTAATATCCGTGACAGACTGTTCAAAGAAGTTGAAACCAATGTTAGTATGCGTGTTGAGGAAACCGATTCAACAGACACCTTTAAGGTTTCTGGCAGAGGTGAATTGCATCTTTCTATTCTTATTGAAACAATGAGAAGAGAAGGCTATGAGGTTCAAGTTTCTCGTCCAAGAGTAATCTTCAGGGAGATTGAAGGAAAGCTTTGCGAGCCTATGGAAATCCTTGCTGTTGAAGTTCCAGAAGCATATGTTGGCGCTGTTATTGAAAAACTCGGCTCTCGTAAAGCAGAACTTGTTGATATGTCAATAAACGACGGTGGAACAACACATATTGAATTTAAGATTCCTTCAAGAGGTCTTATCGGTTATCGTTCAGAGTTTTTGACAGATACTAACGGCAACGGCATAATGAACCAACTTTTTTCAGGTTATGAGGAATATAAAGGTGATATCGTAACCAGAGAGCGTGGCTCTATTGTTGTTCACGAGTCTGGTGAAAGCACAGGCTACGGCTTATTTAATACACAGGACAGAGGCAAATTGTTTATTGGTTCTGGTGTTCCTGTTTATGAAGGTATGATTGTTGGCGAATGTGCAAAGAATGAAGATATCGTCTGCAATGTTTGCAGAAAAAAACAGCTTACAAACACTCGTGCGTCTGGTTCAGATGATTCATTAAGGCTCATTCCTCACACCGTTTTAAGCCTTGAACAATGTATGGAGTTTATAAAAGATGATGAATTGCTTGAAGTTACTCCTAAGTCTCTTCGTCTTCGTAAAACAGTGTTGTCAAAGGACCTTCGTATGAAACAAACCCATAGAAAGGGTTGATTTCTTTGGTACTAGATTTTCATACCCATGCTTTTCCCGAGAAAATTGCAAAATCAGCTATTTCAACGCTTGCCTCTCGTTGTGGTAATTGTTATCCCCAACACGAAGGCACAGTTGATTCGTTGGTGCAAAAAATAAAGCAAAGCAGTTGTGACAAAGCAGTTGTATTAAACATTGCAACCAATCCAAAGCAACAAAAGAATGTTAACGACTTTGCAATTTCACTGCTTTCAAATCCTGATGTTATTCCGTTCGGCTCTGTTCATCCTGAAAGTGATGATGCAATAAACGAGCTATACAGATTAAAAAAAGCAGGGATAAAGGGAATAAAATTGCACCCAAATTATCAAAACTTTTTTGTAGATGATGAAAAGCTCTTTCCAATTTATGAAAAAGCAGCAAATCTTGGTCTTATCACCGTTTTTCATTCAGGGGTAGATCTTGGTATACCAGACCCTATTTGCTGTACACCTGACAGACTTTTAAATGTTCTGCCGATTTTTCAAGGCACACCAGTTGTTGCCGCTCACATGGGTGGATATATGCTGTGGCAAGATGTTTTTAAAAAGCTTGCCGGAACGGATATTTATTTAGACACTTCATATTCGTTTGGCCGTATTCCTCCACCTTGGGCAAATCAAATAATCAAAAAACATGGTGCAGACAAAATTTTGTTTGGTAGCGATATGCCTTGGAGCAGTACAGGAAATGAAATAAGATTTATTGAAAGCCTTGACTTGACCGAGCAGGAAAAAGAAAAGATTTTTTATGAAAACGCAGCAAAATTGCTAGGGATATGATTTTATAACTCGCTGATTGTTAATTTATCAGCGAGTTTTTCTTTTCCTTTTCTTATCTTTATAAGTTATGTTATTGTTCGTTTCTTTGATGACACAAAGAAATGAACATAACGCATAAAAACATTAATATAAAACAACATAAAAAAACCGCTGATGAATCAACACCAGCGGTTTTTGCTCTATAATATGGTTGTTTATTCTGCGTCTTTCTTTGCTTCTTCAATAACTTTTTGAGCAACATTCGCAGGAGCTTCTTCATAACGGGCAAACTCGATGCTGAAATAGCCCCTTCCTCTTGTGATTGAGCGAAGGATTGTTGCAAAGTCACCCATCTCTGCCATTGGAACTTCTGCTGTGATTTCCTGCATTCCTGCCTCTTCTTCCAACTGCGCCATTCCAAGTACTCTGCCACGACGTTTTGTAACATCACCCATGATGTCACCCATGTTTTCATCTGGCATGTATGCTTTGAGTGTTCCAATCGGCTCAAGTATTACAGGATTTGCCTGTGGAATACCATTTTTAAAAGCTAGAGATGCAGCTGTTTTAAATGCCATTTCGGATGAGTCAACAGGGTGATATGAACCGTCATAAAGAGTTGCTTTTATGCCAACCATTGGATATCCTGCAAGCACACCTTTTTCTACAGATTCACGAAGCCCTTTTTCAACTGCTGGGAAGAAATTCTTTGGAACAGAGCCACCAAAAACTTCCTCTGAAAATACAAGTTCTTTACTGTCACACGGCTCAAATCGGATAAACACATCGCCAAATTGACCATGTCCACCAGACTGCTTTTTGTGCCTACCCTGAACTTCAATCTTTTTCTTAATTGTTTCACGATATGCAACCTTTGGAACAGCCAGGTCAACCTCAACGCCAAACTTTGTTTTAAGCTTTGTGACTATAACATCAAGATGCTGTTCGCCAAGTCCCGAAAGGACCTGCTCTCTTGTCTCATTATTGGTCTTATATTTTATTGTTGGGTCTTCTTCCATAAGCCTTATCAGTCCTGATGCTACTTTTTCTTCCTCACCCTTTTTACGAACCTTTACCGCCATTGAAAGGCACGGTTCAGGTGCTTTTACTCCTATAAGGGTTAACGGTTTTTTAGCACCGCTCAATGTGTCACCAGTTTTTAGCCCAGTAAGCTTGGTAATAACTCCAATATCCCCTGCACTGATGCAAGTTGTTTCGTCCTGTTTGCCACCTCTTGGAATAACAAGCTTGCCCATTCTTTCTGTTTCGCCTGTTCTGGTGTTATATGCTGGTGTTTCTGGATTGATTTTACCTGAAACAACTTTTACAAAGGACATCTTACCAACAAACGGGTCAGCAATTGTCTTAAAGCAAATTGCCGCAAGAGGTCCGTTTTCATCACACGGCAAAACAACTTCGTTACCGTCTGCGTCAGTTGCAACTTCTCCTGATTTTTCGCCCGCACTCGGTCCAAGGTTAACTATACCGTCAAGCAACAAATCAACTGCGTCCAGTGTATAACCAGAGCAAGCATATATAGGATAGATTGTGCCATCAACAACACCCTTTAAAAGCCCACTGATTGCCTCAACCTCTGTAAATTTTTCACCTGAAAAGAATTTTTCCATAAGCTCTTCACTTGATTCTGCAACAGATTCATTAAACATTTCACGCATTGCATCAAGCTTGTCGCTCTGTGGCATTTCAACTTCTGATGATTTTCCATCTTTATACTCATAAGCCTTGTTCTGTGCAAAGTTTACAAAGTATTTTATTCTGCTATTTTCAATATACGGAACAACAACAGGGCAAAGTTTTGCCCCGTGAACAGCCTTTAATTCGTCAAAAAGGTTGCCAAAGTTTGCATTCTCAGCATCTGTTTTTGTGACAACAAAAAACTTTGAAATGCCTCTTTCCTCTGCCGCTTTAAAAGCTTTTTCAGCACCAACATCGTACTTTGCTTTTTCAGCATCGGTAACTATAACTGCACAACCTGCTGCACGCATACCTTCACTTAATCCACCAGCAAAGTCAAAAAGGCCAGGAGTGTCAATAAGATTTATTTTTACATCTTTCCATTCAAGAGGTGCAACCGATACACCAACCGTTACGCCACGTTTCTTTTCATCTGCATCAAAATCCATAACGGTGTTTCCCTCGGTTACCCTACCAAGCCTTTCTGTTGCTCCTGAACGATAAAGCATAGCTTCACAAAGTGTTGTCTTACCCCTGCCGCTGTGACCTGCGACAACGATATTACGAATGTTCTTAGAGTTATAGGTTTTCAAGTCCGTTCCTCCTTAGTTTTCGATAAAATTCGGCAAAATTTATACAAATTACATAAATGATGGTTGTATATCGTTTTTTATTTTAACATATTCTACCATGCTTTTCAATAAAGAAAAAAATTTAACCATCTTTTAAGGCTGTTTTTGCATTATAAATAAAATGTTTTTAGTCTTTTGTTAAAATTATACACAAATGTCTGTTATTACTTTTTTGTTATTTAATTAACGCTACGATGTTCGCACAAATATGATAAAAACCGTTGACTTTCTACCTAAATAGTTTTACACTATTTAATAGTATTAAAAAAATTATTAAGGAGATTGTTTATGAAAGTATTTATGATTGGCGGAACAGGCTTACTTGGCTGTGAAGCCGCAAGAATTTTCATTGAAAGAGGACATCAAGTTAAGTCTGTTGCTCTTCCTCCCCTTCCAGAAGGCGCTCCTATTCCAGAGCAAATGGAAATCATCCTGGGCAACATCAACGACAAGTCAGATGCTGAAATCAAAGAAATGATGAGCGGTTGCGACTGCTTCGTTTTTGCAGCTGGCGTTGATGAAAGAGTTGAGTTTCCAAAGCCTGTTTATGATGCTTACTACAAATTCAACATTGCTCCTCTCGAGCGTATGCTTCCTCTCGCAAAAGAGTGTGGTCTTAAAAAGGCAGTTATCCTTGGCTCTTATTTTGCATACCTTGCAAAAGAGCGTCCAGACATGAGACTTACTGAGCAGCATCCATACATAAAAAGCCGTATCGACCAGGAAAATCTTGCTTTCTCATACGCTGATGAGAACTTTGATGTTTCTGTTCTTGAGCTCCCTTACATCTTCGGCACACAGCCAGGTCGTAAGCCAGTTTGGGTTATCCTTATTGAGCAGCTCCAGATGATGGACAAATTCCCATGCACATTCTATCCAAAAGGCGGTACAGCAATGCTTACAGTTCGCCAGGTTGGCGAGTCAATCGTTGGTGCTGCTGAATATACTGATTATGCTAAGTTTAACCATCAGAAGGCATGGCCTATATCTTGCTTTAACATGAAGTGGGACGAGTTCCTTCACATCGTTTATGACGCAAGAGGAATGGGTTCAAACAGAAAAGTTGTTGGTATTCCTATTTGGATGTTCGCTATGTTCGGCAAGAAGATTGAAAAAGAGCGTGCTGTACAGGGAATTGAGTCTGGTATCTATACTCCTGGTCTTGCTGAGATCATGGATCTTGACCTCTTTATTGATACAAAGTATTGCTTCAAGGATCTTAACGTTACACAGGACGACATCCGTGCTGCTATCTTTGATTCAATCAAACTTAGCGTTGCTGCTCATGAAGGCAAAGCTAAACTTATCGGTATGAAGGGCGAATAATTAAACCTCTTATTTGTACAGACTTCTTTATTAGCTTTTACCCCACATACAATTAAAGTATGTGGGGTTATTTTTTATTTATTAGTTCACCTATAAACATGATAAAATACCAATAAACAAATAAAAAATAACTATATTAAATTAAACCATATGTGGTGTTAAATATTTTAACTTCATTTAAAAAAAGAGCATAAAAAACATTGACAAGAGTAACAAAAGCATTTATAATTGTAACGATGTTTTGTTTGTTAACAAAAAGTTAATATTTGCAAAATCAAGTTCCGCAAAGTCTTAGTTTAACAGCTGGTTACTACCCTAAGTCGGATACCCATGCAACTTTGGAATATCTGTTTTCGCAGGGAACAAACTTGATTCCCTGCGTTTTTATATTGCTTTTTGCAAATATTGTTTGTTTTAGTCGAAGTTCACTCAAGTTTATATACATTATAATAATATTACAAATTAAAAGACATAAAATATTTTTGTTATTTAATTGTATACTTTTAATAAACTATTTACATACATTGCAAACACTGTTTAAATAAGAACTTAGGTGTCTGCAATACTTAAATTGCTAACTTCCTCCAATGCACACAATCTGTGCGTATTTTCTAACAGAGCCCATCGAATTTTGCCCGAATTCGATGGGCTCCTCCCTTTGCTCTTTATTTCTTTGTTTTTAAAAATTAGCATTTTATACTAAAAAAATATGAAAACTTTGCAGTATAAAATCCCTGCGTTTACAAACAATAGATTTGCAAACATTTTTTAAAAACAATTATTTAAAGAAGGAGAATTTATATATGAAAGCCACAGGAATTGTGAGAAGAATTGACGACCTCGGCAGAGTCGTTATCCCAAAGGAAATCCGTAGAACTATGCGTATTCGAGAGGGAGATCCCTTAGAAATATACACAGATACAAACGGTGAAGTGATTTTTAAAAAATATTCATTAGTTGGTGAATTGTCATCGTTTGCAACACAGTATTGCGATGTCCTTTTCCGCAGCACCAATCTGCCTGTTGTAATTTGTGACAGAGATCATGTAATCGCTGTTTCGGGACTTGCAAAAAAAGAGATTATGGATAGGCGTGTTTCTCCAGAACTTGAAAGACTTATGGAAAATAGAGAGAGTTTTACCGCCTCTTCATCACGCAAGCTTACTCCAATTGAAGGAGTGGATAAAAACGCACTTGTTGCTTGCCCCATTATTGGATCTGGAGATATTTCTGGTGTTATTATTTTCTTTGAGGGAACAGACGCAAATGCAACATCTCCATCTCAAACCGAAGTAAAGCTTGCACAGGTTGCTGCATCTTTCATCGGAAAACAAATGGAAGAATAAAAGCTTTTTACCCTAAAATGTAAATATCAATTATTATTCCTTTAAATAAGACATGATGCCATTTTAATGTAGTTGAGTTTGTTTTCTACCTACTTGAAGATGGCATCGCTTTTTTATGATTAATTTAATTATATCTTTGTATTTGTTAAGGCAGCATATGATTTATATGTTGTCTTGATTCTTTTTATGAATCAAAAACCAATTGACAAATATGGATTTTAAATGGTTTACTGTTATATAAGTATTTTTTTGTCGCTTTCTAAATAAAAAGTGAACTTTTTGAATTTAAATTCGTTATATAAGTAAAGGGGATGTGTTATGGGTGTTCCTAATGTATTGATTGAGCGTTTTGTAGAGGGTGATTCGAATGCTTTGAACTCACTTATTGAAGAGTATAAAACCGATTTGTATAATTTATGCTTTAGACTTACTCTTAACAAACACGATGCTGATGATTTGTTTCAACAAACTTGGATTAAGGCAATAAAATATTCTGACAGATTTGAAAACACTTCATTTAAAGCATGGCTCTTTAAAATCTGCGTAAACATTTTTAGAGACGACTGCAGGCGTCTTTCTAGAAGAAGGAAATATGTTGTTGACGAGTTTGAATCCACAAGTGAAAAAGACCTTGTGATTACATCGATTGATAGCGAACAATCCGTTGAGGAGCAGATGGAAAAACAACACACCCAAGCTCTTATAGTTACAAGTATAAATAAACTCCCTGAAAAACTAAAAACTCCCGTGGTTTTGTTTTATTATCAACAGCTTTCATATGCCGAGATAGCACAAACAATGCAGATACCGGAGGGAACCGTTAAGTCAAGAATTAGTAATGCAAAAAAGAAATTAAAAGGCGAATTGGAGGGTTATTTGAATGTTTAATATTGATAAATATTTAGAAGACCTATCATTCAAGGATGTTTCGCCCTCTGATGATTTAATTGAGCATACACTTGTTCAGTGTAAAAGTGAAATGGATAAACGTGCTTCTAAGCGAAGCAGGACGAAACACAAAGGAGGATTTTTTATGAACAAATCTACATATAAACGTGTTGGTATTATCGCCACACCTGTTTTAGCTGTCCTTGTTATTGGCATTTTCTTGGCAACAAATTTCTTTAGCACAAAACTTAACTCAGTTCAAACATATTATACCGTAGATATAAACCCCAGCGTTTGTATCGGCGTTGATAAGAACGATGTTGTTAGAGAAGTTGTTAGCCAGAATGATGATGCAGCTGAATTAATCAAAAAGATTGATGTAAAAGGTAAATCTGCAGAACTGGCAATTGGAAAAATAATTGACACAGCAAAAGAGTCAGGATATATAAAAGATTCTGAAAAATACGTTTTGATCGGTCATTTTGGTAAAGAGAATAAAGAATTCACTAAGCTTCAGCAATCATTAGAAAAGAATTATGGTGACACTGTAAAACTGTTGATAGTTTCCGGTTCGCTTGATGACAAAAAAGCTGCGGATTCTCTTGATGTTTCAGCAGGCATGTTAAAATTAAGCAAACAGGCTCAAGGCGTTAAAGTTAAAAAAGAGGATAAAGTTGAAGATATTATCGGCACTGTTAATAAAAAGATACATACAAATCTTTGCGCACCTAAATTACAGGTAAAAGTTGCAAGCGAATCTAGCGTTAATCTTTCTTGGAATAAACTTGATTTAAATGCAATAGGTTTTGTTGGAAAAGTAACCTATCAGATTGTTATGGGCGATTCCGAGGAACAAATTTTGCAAATGAATGGACAAGTCGTTGCAACAATGTCATATTATTCATATGGTCAGCAGCCTTTACATTACAATTTAAAATCTGCTAATGCACAATTTTTAGGTCAAGCTACAAAATATTTTGCGATCTATGCAAAGTTTGATGGTTCTGAAACTGTAATGTGCAGCAATGTTGTAAACGGGGTGTTGGGAGAAGCATTAACAACTTCAAGCTCACCTGCATCGGATAATTCAAATAAAAATGATACTGCTTCTTCTAAAACTACTACCGTTGCCCCTTCATCTGCCAAAAACAATGCAGGAGCTTCTATTAACAACTTCTCAAACATTCGTGGCAGCATTTTAGGGACAACCGTTTCTCTTAATTGGGATAAGATTAGCTATAATGGATTTGAAGGTTACAAGGTAATGTATTCCTTTATAAATTCAAAACCCGTTTATCAAAATTCTGGATGTCACTATGCAAAATGGATTACAAATCCAAACGAAACAAGCTGTTCAATTGATGTTACAACTTTGAACGGATATACTCCAGGGGCTACCTGCTATTTTTCCATCACTGCACTTTATAGCTCGCACAATGTTAAGATTGCTGGAAATGTTATATCAATACCGATGCCTTCAGCTCCTGCCGAGCCAAGCTACCCCTATTCAAACATAATCAGCAGTGTGTCAGGGACCACAGTTAATCTTAGTTGGGACAAAATTAATTATATCGGATTTGAAGGTTACAAGGTAATGTATTCCTTTGTAGATTCAAAACCCGTTTATCAAAAATCTGGATGTTACTATGCTAAATGGATTACAAATCCAGACGAAACAAGCTGTTCAATTGATGTTACAACTCTGAACGGATATACTCCAGGGGCTACCTGCTATTTCTCCATCACTGCACTTTATGGTTCACACAGTATCAAGATTCCTGGAAATGTTATAGCAACAATACTTCCATAACAATAAATAAACCGCTTTATCCCCCATATAAAACCTACAGGTTACAATATATTCTTGTGCCTGTGGGTTTTATTTTATTATATTTACCTATACCATTATAATTATATAAATAAAAGCACCCTTTACGGGTGCTTTGTTTGTATAGAAAGTATTAGGGTTAGATAACATTACAATTTAAAATCCTACTGTATGCGGTTTTGCAATTTTCATTGAAATATCGAACGCCTGAACAGAGTGTGTAAGTGCACCAATAGAAATTATATCAACTCCTGTTTTTGCCACTTCGGCGATTGTTTCAAGAGTTATTCCGCCAGATGCCTCAAGCTTTGCTCTGCCGTTTACAAGCTCAACTGCTTTTTTCATTGTTTCATTATCCATGTTATCAAGCATTATGATTTCTGCGCCTGCATTTATCGCTTGCTCAACTTCATCAAGATTTCTGGTTTCTACCTCTATTTTAACTGTATGCCCCAATTTTGAGCGTACAATTTTTACTGCATTTTCTATTCCGCCGCCTGCATCAATATGGTTATCCTTTAGCATTGCTGCGTCTGAAAGATTGAAGCGGTGGTTTTTGCCACCACCACAGGTAACAGCATATTTTTGAAGCGCACGAAGCCCTGGAATTGTTTTTCTTGTATCTGCGATTGTTGCCTTTGTACCTTTTGTAAGCTCAACCGACTGTGCTGTTGCTGTTGCAATTCCAGACATATGCTGAAGCAAGTTAAGTGCTGTTCTTTCTCCTTTAAGGAGCATTGCAGTTTTTCCGCTAAGTTCTGCTATTATGTCGCCTTTTTTTATTATGTCACCATCGTTTTTAAAAATTACTGCTGAAAAGGATTCGTCCAACAACTCAAAAACACGCAAAGCAACTGGAAGTCCACAAAGAACTCCATCTTCCTTTGCCAAAAATTTTGCTGAACCTTTTTGCTGTGGTTCAATAAGAAAATCGGTTGAAACATCAATATAATTGATATCCTCTGTTATTGCTTTTTTTATAATTTCATCAACATAAAATTGTGGTAAATTCATTTTTTACACCTTCCCATATGCCTTTTCCTGTTCATAAACCTCGGCAAGAATAATTGATGCAACTGTTGCAAGGCTAAGTTCCTCACAATATTCTATTGTTATTGCATAGTCGCCTTCTTTAAGGTTTTGCCTTATTTCATTAACTCTTTTAAGCCCTGATTCAATCTTCTCATCATTAGGCAAAACAAAGAATGTTTCCTGCATTATTGCACGGATTTCGTCCGCTATTCCGCTTGGCAACGGTTTTGCACCGCCATTGTTTTGATATTCATAAGGCAGGGCAGGGCTCTTACTATTACGCAGTCTTCTTTGAATTTCTGTAGCCGCTCTTCTGCCAAAAACCAGAGCCTCCAAAAGAGAATTGCTTGCCAAACGATTGCCCCCATGTACTCCTGTGTGTGCACATTCCCCTGCGGCAAAAAGCCCCTGCACTGTTGTTTCTGCATTAAGATTAGTGTCTATGCCACCCATAAGGTAGTGCTGACACGGAAAAACAGGAATAAGCTCTTTTGTAATATCCACGCCGTTTTCAAGACAACCTTTTGTTATTCCCGGGAAACGATTGCGGATAAATTCTTCTCCCTTAAAGCGAATATCAAGATAAAACTTTTTGCTATTTGTTTTTCTGCTTTCCAATATTATTGCACGAGAAACCACATCACGTGGAGCAAGCTCCATACGCTTGTCATAATTTTGCATAAAGCGTTCTTCGTGACAATTTAAAAGTTGTGCACCCTCGCCCCTTACCGCTTCGCTTATCAAAAATTGCTCACTTGTATTTGGAGCATTAAAGGCAGTGGGATGAAACTGAACAAAACTTAAATTTTTAATTTCAGCTCCAACTTCATATGCAAGCCTTATACCGTCACCCGTTGCAACAACAGGGTTTGTTGTGCATTTATATACTCTGCCGATACCGCCTGTGGCAATAATGCAATAGTCTGCAAAAACGCTTGTATGTTCTGTTTTGTTAACAATCAAGTCCAACCTAAATCCAACTTTTTCACGATTCATTGATGCAACCATTGAATGCTCGGCAATCTCTATGTTCTTGTGATTTTCCACCTGTTTTAAAAGTGTTGCTACAATATTATCGCCCGTTGTGTCCTTATGATGCACTATTCTGCGACGGCTGTGACCTCCCTCCAAAGTCTTTTTTGGAGTTCCATCTTCATTCTTGTCATAGTCAAAGCCCATGTCCATAATTTTGCTAACATCACTTGGACCCTCACTGACAAGAATTTGAACTGCCTGCAAATTGTTTTTTTGCCCTCCTGCTACCAAGGTGTCATAGATATGAAGGTCAAAACTATCATCCTCAAAGTCCAATACAGCGGCAACGCCCCCTTGAGCAAGGGAGCTGTTTGAAATAGCTTTTTGTTCTTTTGTAAGCACGAGTACATTTACATCACTGTCGAACTGCAATGCGGCATAAAGTCCTGCGACTCCACTGCCTGCAATCACAACATCATATTTTTTTTGCAAGTTGATACGCCTCCGATTCAACCGCCATATTTAAGCATATTATCAATGCTTCTCTTTGCGGCTATGCGTAAATCCTCGTCTAATTCTATTTCTTCTCCACACGCTCCGATTACTGCTTGATAAACATCTTGAAGTCGTGTCATTGTCATATTTTTACATGTAAGCTTGTCCGCTTCCAGCTGGATATACTTGCCCTGCGGGTTTTTATCCTCCAGATAGTCAACAACGCCACGCACGGTACCAATTATAACTTCACCATCATGTGCCTTTGCATAGTCTATAATTTCACTTGTTGAACCAACCATATCAGCAAGATCAACAACCTCTTTTTTACATTCTGGATGAACAGCAACAACGGCATTTGGATGCTTTGCCTTCGCATCAAGCACATCCTGTGCTGTAATCACGTTGTGCACTGGACAACAACCGTCCCATAAAACAACTTCCTTTTGTGGAACATTCTCTGCAACATATGTGCCCAAATTTACATCAGGCAAGAACAAAATTTTGTTTTGCGGTAAAGATGACACAATTTTGATTGCACTTGATGATGTTACACAAACATCAACCTCTGCCTTTACCTGTGCTGTGGTATTAATATATGCAACTGCACAGCAATCTGGATTTTGCTCTTTAAAAGCTTTGACCTGCTGTGGTGTAATATTCTCCGCCATAGGGCACGTAGCCTGGGCAACTGGCAAAACAACTGTTTTCTCTGGCGAGAGAATTTTAACAGTTTCTGCCATAAATCTTACTCCGCAAATAATTATGCGTTTTGCCTCACACTTTTGTGCCTCAACCGACAGTGCATAACTGTCTCCCGCAAAATCTGCGATGTCAATTATTTCGGGTGCCTGATATGTGTGTGCCAAAACAACAGTATTCCTCTGCTTTTTCTCACTTAAAATAAGTGCCTGTAATGCCTTATTGTCCATTAAAAACAGCCTCCGTAAAATACGAGAGCAAACGCCTCTCTCATCCTCTACCATACTTAAAATATATTCGGCTTATTATACCAAAAAAAGTATAGCAATACAAGGAGTATCTCGCCTAATTATTGTTTCTTTTTTGTCAATGTATTTATTCCCTCTGTGCATACAGCAATAATTAAAATAAATGCAAACAGAATGTTTGGAAACATTGCAAAGCTAGTTGCAGATGCCACATATCCAAAAACCAAAGGCATAAACGCCGAACCTGTAAAAGCAGCTGCAAGCTGAAGCCCCATTATCGCCTCTGAATTTTCTGTGCCAAATCGTGCAGGAGTTTCATGAAGCATAATTGGGAAAAGTGGTGCACATCCAACTCCGATAATTACTATTACAATTGCCGCAGCCTGTGCTGAAAGCGGAAACAATAATAATATTGCTCCGATAAATATTATACCCTGTCCAAGCCTTAATTGTTGCTTGTTTTTCATTTTTATTGTTAAAAATCCAGACAGTACCCTTGCAACGGTTACTCCTGCAAAGAAAAACGAAATCCAAAGCGATGCTTTTGCAGCATCAAGCCCTTTTATATTTATAAGATATGTGCTGCCCCAAAGCCCGATAAGCATTTCTATTCCACAGTAGAACAAAAACGATGTCATAGAAATAGCTACTCCACGCTGATGAAGTGCATCTGTAAGGCAGTGTTTTTCTTTTGCTTGCTCTTGGTCTTCTTTATTTATAACATTCACTTGTTCAAATTTTTTCCAAACTGGAAGTGTAAGAAATAAAACCAAAGCCATGCCAAGAAGTATTCCTGCAACGGAAAGATATCCTGGTCTCCATTTTCCAATTTTTAAAAAGAATGACATAAGTACAGGACCAGTCATAGCTCCAACACCCCAAAGTGCGTGTAGCCAACTCATATGCCTTGGTTTAAAATGACGTGCAACGTAGTTGTTAAGGCTTGTGTCAACTGCTCCTGCACCAAGTCCAAGCGGAATGGCAAATAAAAAGAACAGGTAGATTGACGGCATAAACGAAATTAAAAGAATACCGACACCTGTCATAAGCACACTAACTGCCGTTACCTTTGCGGTTCCAATCTTTTGTGTAATTTTGCCCGAAAACAAGCTTGATATTATTGTTCCTGCCGAAATTGCAAGTGACAAAGCTCCCGCCATTCCCTCGTTTGCACCAAATTCAAGATGCATAAGAGGCCAGCTTACACCAAGCAATGTATCTGGCAAACCAAGCCCAATAAATGTCATATAAATTATTGCAAGCAATATTATTGCCATATGTTTTCTCCTCACTTTTGCAGTACTTATATTGTAGCTTATTATGAATTTTTTTCAACAATAAAAAGTGTTTTATGTCGATTTATGTCTTTATTATTTTTAACTAGTGTGCTTTTACTTTTTTCCAAATTGTGTTATACTATTATATTATATTTTTAGAATAGGTGACTTTTATGAATGTTAGCGTTGGTGATATTCTTGATATGAAAAAACCACATCCCTGCGGTTCAAATCAATTTTTGGTTTTACGCTCAGGTATGGATTTTCGTATTCGTTGCCTTGGCTGTGGGCATGAGGTTATGGTTCCTCGCCAAAAGGCAGAAAAAAACATTCGTAAAATCATTAGAGAACAGCAAGACGAAAAGTAGCTGTGCTCTAATTAATATATGCCCCATAGGTTGGCTACTGTTAAACAATTTATTATATTAACGCCCCATATTACGGAGGATTTTTATGCTAGATAAATTAGAAAATGTTGAACAGCGATTTGAAACGGTTAACGAGCTTTTGTGTAATCCCGATATTGTCGCTGATATGGAACAATATAAAAAACTGATGCAAGAGCTTAAGCATCTTACCCCTATTGTTGAAAAGTTCCGTGAATACAAAAAATGTAAAGAAGCATTTGACGAAGCTAAATCATTGCTTGATGCTGGCGGAATGGATAAAGATTTTAGAGATATGGTGCAAGATGAATATGAGCAATCTCGTACACAGCTTGAAGTGCTTTTTGAAGAGCTTAAAATTCTTTTGCTTCCTCGTGACACTAACGATGATAAAAATGTAATTATAGAAATTCGTGGCGGTGCAGGTGGTGATGAGGCATCTCTTTTTGCTGGCTCACTTTTTCGTATGTACTCCATGTACTCGGAGGCTAAGGGCTTTAAATGTGAAGTTTTGAACGCTAACGAAACTGAGGTTGGCGGGTTTAAAGAAGTAAGCTTTGAAGTATCTGGTGAAGGTGCTTATTCTCGCTTTAAGTTTGAAAGCGGTGTGCACAGAGTTCAAAGAGTTCCAGAAACCGAGTCTCAGGGACGAATTCACACCTCTACTGTTACTGTTGCCGTTTTGCCAGAGGCAGAGGAAGTGGACGTTGAGATAAAGACTGTAGATTTGCAGATCGACACCTACCGTTCAAGTGGTGCAGGTGGCCAACATGTTAACACAACTGACTCTGCAATACGCATCACTCATATTCCTACAGGCACTGTTGTTGAATGTCAGGATGAACGCAGCCAGCACAAGAACAAAGAAAAAGCTATGAAAATTTTGCGTTCTCGTATTTTGGAGGCAGAAAATCAAAAACGTAGTGATGCAATCGCAGGAGAGCGTAAGTCCCAAGTCGGCACTGGAGACAGAAGTGAGCGTATTCGCACCTATAATTTTCCTCAAGGCCGTGTAAGCGACCATCGTATTGGTCTTACTTTGTACCGCATTGAGGCTATAATGAACGGTGATTTGGAGGAAATAATAGATGCACTTATCACTGCTGACACAGCAGAAAAGTTGAAAGCTGATGAATAGCATGCAAACAGAGTTTTTTAAAATAGAATCAGAAAATGATATAGATAAAATTAGATGTGTGGGTAAAATACTAAAAGACGGCGGAGTTGTTGGAATACCTACCGAAACAGTTTATGGACTTGCCGCAAATGCTCTTGATGAAGTAGCTGTTTCAAAAATTTTTGAAGCAAAAGGCAGACCACAAGATAATCCGTTGATTGTTCACATTGCGGACTTTAATGAGATTTATAATCTTGTAAGCGAAGTCCCTCCGGAGGCAGTTTTACTTGCAAAGCATTTTTGGCCAGGCCCGCTCACAATTATTTTGCCCCGCTCAAGCATTGTTCCCAAAAGCGTTAGTGCAGGGCTTGACACTGTTGCAATTCGCATGCCGTCACACCCTATTGCTCGTGCAATAATCAGGGAGGCTGGCGTTCCTTTGGCAGCACCCAGTGCAAATGTTTCAGGAAAACCAAGCCCCACAACAGCACAACATGTTTGGAACGATTTAAACGGCAGAATTGATGCAGTTGCAGACGGTGGTACTTGCATTGTTGGTCTTGAATCCACTGTTGTTACACTGTGCCAAAACCCGCCAAGGCTTTTGCGCCCTGGCAAGATAACGCCAGATGAACTTGCACAGATTCTTGGTGAAATTGAAGTTGACAGTTCCGTTTTGGGCGAGCTTCAAAAAGGTGTTACGCCTGCTTCGCCAGGCATGAAATACAAACACTATTCTCCAAACGCAAATGTTGTTATCGTTCGTGGCAAATTTGATAATTTTGCTGAATATATTTGTGCTACTAATCATGACGGCGTTATGGCTCTTTGCTTTGATGGCGAAGAAAAGCTGTTGCCTGTGCCTTGCCTTAGCTTTGGCAAAAAGGAGGACACAGCACAGCAAGCCAGAACATTGTTTGATGCCCTACGCAAGGTTGATGAGCTTGGTGCAAAAACTGTTTATGTTCGTTGCCCCGCAAGTGACGGCGTTGGACTTGCAGTATTAAATAGACTTCTGCGTGCCGCAGAATTTGAGGTGATTGATTTATGATAAAAGCAATTGCAATTGGACTTACGGGTCAAACTGGTTCGGGCAAATCAACTGTTGGAGAGATGCTTTCCAAAATCGGTTATTACATTATTGACTGCGACAAAATTGCAAAGCTTGTAACTGAGAAAGGCTCTCCTGTCTTAAACGAGCTTGCTTTGGCTTTTGGCAATGATGTTGTAAGTGGTGATGGTGAACTTAACAGAAAGTTGCTTGCCAAAAGAGCCTTTGCAAACAAAGAGGCTACATCAACTTTAAACAATATTACTCATCCTGTTATCACAAGGCATGTTAACAAAAAAGTGAACGGTGCTTTTTTTAACGGATATGATGTTGTTGTTATTGACGCTCCTGCACTGTTTGAAAGCGGAATTGACAAGAGCTGTGATATTGTTGTTTCTGTTGTTGCAGATGAAAACATCCGTTTGCAACGCATAATGAAAAGGGACAATATCGACGCGGATTCTGCCCAATTACGAATAAAAGCTCAATATGATGAAGAATATTATAAATCACATTCCGATATAATAATTAAAAACGATAGTGATTTAAAAGCTCTTAAAGAACAGCTTTCTGAGCTTTTGAATTTGATTGAGGTTAAACGAAATGAAGAAAACAAGCAATAAAAAAGCAGCGTTAAAAATTACAGCACTTATTCTCACTTTTGTTCTTGTTATATTTGCTATTATTTTCTTTAGCTATAAAAGTGTTCTAAAGGTGATTTATCCCCAAAAAGAGACTACACTTATTGAGCAATATGCAGATGAATACGGTGTTGATGAAGCTTTAATATATGCTGTAATTAAAACCGAAAGCGGGTTTAATTCACAGGCAACATCTAATGCGGGTGCTTTAGGTCTTACTCAAATTACGCCTGAAACATTTCAGTGGCTACAATCCAAAACAGGAGAAAAATTGGAAGACAAGGCTTTGCTTAATGCCGAAACTTCTATAAAATATAGTTGCTTATTTTTAAGTATGCTTATTGATGAATTCGGGGACACTAAAACTGCTGTTGCCGCATATCATGCAGGCAGAGGAAGTGTTAATAAATGGCTTAAAGACGAGGAGTATTCTCAAGACGGCAAGGCACTGGATAAAATCCCGTCAAAAGATACTTCTTACTATGTTCACAAAGTTACAAATGCAATAAATATATATAAAAATCTATATAACATATAAGGAGGACTCAAAAAATGAGCACAGAAAAATCAACAGCAGAAAAGTTACAGGACGAACTTTTTTACAAAACACCTCACGCCGCAGAGGTTATGACTGACGAGCAAATAGCACAGGCAGATAAATTCTGCGAAGGCTATGTAAGCTTTTTGAATACAGCAAAAACCGAGCGTGAAGTTACAGCTTTTATCAAAGACATCGCAGTCAGTAAAGGTTTTGTTAAATTTGATAAAACAAAAAAATATAACCCTGGTGACAAGGTTTATTATGTCAATAGAGAAAAAGCAATTATTCTTTGCGTTATTGGAACAAAGCCTGTTAGCGAAGGCGTTCGCATTGCTGCCGCCCATATCGATTCACCTAGAATTGACTTAAAGCCAAATCCACTTTATGAAGACACAGATATGGCTCTGTTCAAAACTCATTACTACGGCGGAATTAAAAAATATCAGTGGACTGCTATCCCACTTTCTCTTCATGGTGTAATTGTTAAAAAAGACGGTTCAAAGGTTTATGTTAACCTTGGTGAAAAGCCAGGCGAACCAAAGTTTGTTATCACTGACCTTCTTCCTCATCTTTCACAGGAGCAGAGCAAGAGAAAGCTTAACGAAGGCATAAAGGGAGAAGAACTTAATATTCTCATCGGTAGCAGACCTTTCAGAAGTGATGAAGGTAGTGAGCTTGTAAAGCTTAACATTATGAAATTAATGAACGAGAAATATGGCATTGTTGAGCAAGACTTTTTGTGTTCAGAGCTTGAGCTTGTTCCGGCTTTCGAGGCTTGCGACATTGGCTTTGACCGCAGCATGATTGGTGCATATG